>Ga0115008_10003848_pt1 | contig 12430 bp, 10 predicted proteins | sample FraStrMetagenome_FD_87164 | JGI IMG/M metagenome (GOLD analysis project Ga0115008, IMG submission 87164) | Marine eukaryotic phytoplankton communities from Arctic Ocean - Fram Strait ARC3M Metagenome | ecosystem: Environmental > Aquatic > Marine > Oceanic | place: Fram Strait | collected...
AAATCGCTTATTGAAGCCGTCAATTTTCAGCAAAAGCTCCTCGCATCCGCAAAACAGTGGGTTTCACTGTTCTCTCTCCCGATGAGAAATACGGATTTCTGTTATTTGACAGAAACAAGAAAACCTATTTTTCTCGAAGCTCCTCATGATAATCACCTAATCGAAAACTTAACAGGAACAGATGAGAAATTCCCGTCTAAAGAAATGCTTGTTTCTGCAGATATTCCTGCTGTTTGTCGACCACTTATCTCAGAAGTAATTCTGGCTGCTGACTGGCAGACATCGTCACTTGCAGAACTCACCCAGCTTGATATCAATTATTTGGAAGTTCTTCCAGATCTTTACCAAAACGTTTCTCACGTTATTGAAATAACCGCTTCTTGTGGAACTGGTTTCCGCGGTCATTCCTGTCAAGCACCAGCACGCGTTCCAGTCGATATTCAGCTTCGAACGAAGATTCCAGAAGTTTTCAGCACTCTTAGCGCCAACAGAAATCGGTACCAAGAGATCCGTACAAACTGGAGCAATCCTCAGCGATGGGTAAACCTTGGTCACGTGGCCTATACGCTCAATAGAATGTGTGAGCTCCTTGCGGATGCCCATCAAAACGCGATTCTTGAAACGGACAAGGAACAAGTTAGAAAACAGGGTGAAGCACTTTTCTTCAGCATCGTCACTGCTGTTACGCCGAGTGTCACGGCCTTCGCTCCGACTTCGAGAATTGTCGTCGATCTTGTTGAAAAATTGGCAGGAATGTTCTGCTCCGAAACAGCAAGCTTCCGGCACCTGGATGTCAGTATTAGATATCCAACACTGGCTCCTATTCTTGCTCCCTACTTCCATCCAAACGCACAACATGATGATTTCGGCGAAATGTACACACTCGTCATGCAGCGCCTCAACAGGGGCGATACAAGCTTTGCTTTTTCATTGTTGTCCAAATTTAATATCTCAGAATATGCCGCTCGCTGCGACGAAAATCAAGTAACTGACTTGATTTCGACATTGAAATCAGGCCTGTTCTCTTTAGCTGGAGACATAGAAGGCGAAACAAACGTTGATTTTGACACTCCGAATAACGATGAAAGCAAAGAACTGGTTAAAGATATTTTAACTAGACATGCTTGTGATGTATTATGGACTAATCCGAATATATCTGCGGAAACAATAACTCAGACTTTTCTCCATGTAACTACACAAGGAGATGGTTTCGGCGATGCTTGGAGTCGCATTGGCGCACTTTTTGACAAATTCGAATCTGGAATGATCAAAAGTGATGTTATCGAAGATGTTATTAAACTTCTTTTCGGACATTTCGCAAATACCCGCTATGAAGAGGACTTTTTCACAAATGGACCATGGCCGGCTGTCTTGCCAACAATTGCCCAGATCTTATCAACACTATTGGACCTTCTTCTTATCGGGGATTCCGAAAATTCAATTCAAGAGCATCTTGAACTCACGTTTATGGCAGTCGAACCTTTTTTAAAACCTAAAGAAGACGGAAAACACTTTCTATGGCCGATCGCTGAACAGACGAAACACTTTTGGGATTTGCTCATCATTCAGTATACAAGATGCTCCTCTACGTCTGAGTTATTTGCGCAGCGACACTATCTTGTCCATATGCTTGAGATGATTTCGTATAAAGCAATGGACGGCCATTACGCGCACACTCTGACGAATATCGTTGAGTCCCAATCGTTTACTGAACTTGTGCCGACATCTGAAGTTGTCGACAAACTGTCGCATGCTCTCTCGATTGACGACGAACATCTCAATTATCTCGTCTGCTTATTTTCAGTTGGCATTAACTGGCCCGCGTTCTTCTATTCTGATGACGACGATAGCCAAACAATGTCATTTCTCTTCAAAATTCTTGTTAAAATCATCAGCGATAAATTCCCAATCCATAAACTCAAAGTCGTGAATTCCTCTCTTCTTTCATGGCCTGAGCTGCCATGGGAAAAGCTTACAAATGAGTTTTTGAAACATAGCTTTCCCGATTTGCCGTCAAAAATTGCCTTGGACTCATTTGTCCATCCCACAAGCTGCCATCAAAAATCCCTTCTTCTGATTCGTGAAGTATTTCTGAATGGAGAAGGTAAAAAATATTAAATACCTCGATTAATATTCTTGTTAAAGGTAATGCGACCGTTCATGATCAAGAGAGGAGACGAATTTGGCTCGGCACAATTGCAAGGTGCGTAAAGCGCAGCGGCGTTTCCAAAAGCGACAGCTCAACGCTTTCCAGAATTCCGCAATTTATAACCGACCAGCTTCAGTGGGCAATCACAGGTATTTTACCTTCTGATAGAGCTTACCTCATTGATTTTGTGAAGGTATACATTTGAATGAAATGGACGAGCTGGAAGTGTCCAATTTATGGGGTGAGCTCTTACACATCATAAATTACGATAATTCCCTGGTGGAATACTTCGTGCAATCAATCAGAATGGAAATAGACCTTTTCAAGCTGCGACTTTACATTACTACCTCGAATCGAATAGTCAAAGACCCAGCGTGCCAAATGATGCTGATGGAGAGTGCCATCCACAAAGCCATGACATTAGGTACATTAACAAGCTTGTTACTATGCTAATTATTCTAATTCAGGACATGGTCTAGCGCTGTTACAAGGAACGCTGTGCACACTTCCGTTTCACGGGCGCGACGAGCTGCGAACCACACTTTGTATGACGTGAGTGCTGCATTAGTTATTTAAAAGACAAATAGATTTAGTGAAAGCTTTTTGACGCCACTGATTCTTCTTCAAGAGCAACTTCGACCGAATTTGCCTGTGTCAACAAAAGTCAAGCTCATTTCTCAGAATGCTTTTTATGTGAAAGACGCAAAGCCAAGAAAGCCATCTGAGTGGAAACTTGCTTGCTTTCTTCATCAAATTGTTCGACTGACTCTTTCTCTTTGGCAGACTGTAAGAATGATCAAAAATTCTTTTCTAATCAAACTTAAGGACAAAGAAGATGGAAATCTACAGGTCTTCGTTCACAACGATTTGCTGAATCTCCTCGGCAGCTTTTTCTACGCTGACACTGGCTCCGTTCTGTTGAACATGATCGGGCTATCCAGCTCTTCAGAACCATCAATCGAGTTTCAACTCTTCGTAAAAGCGCTGCAGGAACTCGTCAGTAATTTTTGCAAAGGACTCAATCGAGAAAATCTACAAGAAGTAAAAATCAAATTATTTGTTGTAAATGATAAAATGTATTCAAGTTTGCTCTTCTTGGAGTACAATCGACGAAATTTTGTCAACACGAGGATTTTGTTAGTCAACTGTGCGATCTTATTGAAAGGCCGTCGGTGGAAAATACAGGTTCGATTCAGCTAAATAAAGGATATAAATCGAATTTTCAGACGAGATTACTCGCTGCTGGGCTCGACTAACCGACCATCATCTGGCTTCTTTTTACCTTGATAACCCGTGAGGCCTTCAATTTTCGAAGTTTTGTTTTTATTCTCCCTCTTTTCTGTTCAAAATATTCTGTCGAGACTGAAAAATTCAGAATCATCTTCAAGACCCGTTCCGTTCAAAAATATTAAATAAACTCTAATGTTCAGAACACGTTTGTTTGAAAACTTGTTAATGCTTCGATTTCGAGTTTTCAGCAAGTTCCCTGTTGCAAAAAGATTCCATGCAGATTTTATCAGAAATATTGCAGTTATCGCTCATATTGACGCAGGGAAAACGACTACTACTGAAGCTTTGCTGCATAATTCTGGAAAAAAGTCCATCAAAGGATCTGTAGGAAATGGTTGATTTTTGAAGTTGATTAAAAGAATTCTTGGCATATTTAAATATCTCCAATCTTTGTAAAGATGACGGAACAACAACAACAGATTATCTGGTCCAAGAGCGAGAGCGAGGCGTCACTATTCAGTCAGCTGTTGTTTCTTTCGAGAATAAGAACCCAGAAACAGGACTTGTCAACAAATATAATATTTTTGATACTCCTGGGCACGCTGACTTTATTTACGAAGTAGAGCGCGTGTTGCCTGTGATTGACAGGTTCCGAATCTCAATTTAAATTTCCTTGATTATTTTTAGTGCCCTTCTCATCTTAGACTCATGTCGAGGCGTTGAAACTCAAACAAAAGCTGTTCTCCGTCTTGCAAGGAAGCATAATATCCCAATTATGGTTTTCGCCAACAAGATCGATAAATTTAACTCGAACCCTTCATACTCATTGGAGTCCTTGGAAAAATTCGGAATGAATCCGATTTCTCTACAAATTATTGACGAAAATAAGAATATTGAGGACAATCTTGAATCCGACGATGTTATCGAGCGTATTTCAAATTGCGACGACTTGATTTGCGAAAAGTATCTAAATGGTGAAATTTTCAGTAGATCCGAGATCCTTGACGCAATACGAGCAGCGCATGGGCGCTGTGAAGTAACTCCAGTTATTTTTGGTTCGTCAAAGAACAATCTCGGTCTGAAAGAACTCATTGAATATCTTGGTGCATTTGACCACCGCTGTGAAAAAGAAGACTTTATGGGCTCTTCTTTTGTATTCAAGATCACAAATGATCGAAGACTAGGAGAAATTGCTATGTTAAGAAATTTTGGCGATAATTCTCTTTCATTGAAATCAACAAAGAGTCTTCTCAACTTGTCAAGCGAGAATAATTCGATCGCTACTAAGAAAACTAAACTCTTTTCTCTTGATGGAGCTGCTTTTGAGCCTGCAAAAGACATTCAAGCAGATGATATTTTCGTCCTGTCAAACTTTGAAAACCTTAAAACAGGAGATTTCGTCAGAAATAAGAAAGCTAAACCGTCTGACAGGAAATTTGCCAATTTTCTAAAAGCGAGACAAGCGTCATGCTCCGTAGTTTTGGAAGTAGAAAAACAAGGAAAGGAGCAACAACTTCTGGCAGGACTTGAAGTTCTCTGCAAGGAAGATCCGAGTCTCAGTTTCATGGAAAGTGAGGAAACTGGAGAAATCATTCTAAGAGGAAGGGGTCCATTTCACCTTGAGATCGCAATATCTAGGCTCGAAACAGAACACAGGAATCGTTCTTCATATTTAAAAATAACATTTTTTTAATTTATATCAAATACCATAAATATATTTTTTTGATAGGTAACCAACCGGTCACCATAATACTAGTTTAAAACGAGGATTTTGTACTTATCTTTCGCTTCAATTCTTTACGAAAACACTTCAGTCACCAATTGAAGTAAATTTCTGAAGGGCAAACCTATTCCCGTCGAGCGCTTGCAGCGCTCGATTGGTTCTGCCCCCTAGACTCTTGAATCCCGCTTATCGGCATAATACCGTCTATGTTCTCACTATAAATTAACGCTGAACGCATAGAAAGGGTGAAAGATATCTATCAATATCCTGTACGTGTGGACTACCGCGAAGTTCCTCAATCATATGTGCTTTATGTAGCAAGTGTTACTGACAATCATCTCGGGCGAGATACTGCAATCAATTTTGAATTAGAACTCGTCCCTCAGGACGTTGTTACCGAGTTCTCAATGAAGAATATAATTTTTGAAAGTAATTCCGTCGGACAAGATATCGATGGAAAAATTTCGAATATAGAAAATTTCGCAAAAGAATTCAAAATAAGAAAGCTGATTGAGGAAGGCGTAATTATGGCAGTGATGGCTGGCCCTGTTGAGAAGAACCCTGTCATTGGATTCGATCTTCGGATAAAACGAATTGAATCACAAAACTGTTTCTTCAAGCAAATCAAAGGATTCATAGTGCAGAAGATGATTATCAGAGCCATCCAAGAGGCTCTAAAAAGGGCCAACTGCATTGTCAAAGAGCCAAGGATGAAATTTCAGCTTTCTCTTTACAGGTTTTTTTCGTAAAATACTTAAAAATAAAATTTGTTTTAGTATCGAACATCGTGGTAAAGTGATGGAGCTCTTGGCCGAAAATGATTGCGAAATTTTGTCAGAAGATCCAGAAGGAGAAATGTGGAGCATATCAGGACTTCTGAATGTTTCGCAAGAATTGAAGATTCAGAAAAGACTTCTTGCAGTGACGAGGGGAAACGCTTATTTAGAAACTTCGTACTACGGCCTTTAAAAACTTTTAATAAATAAGACCATAAAATCTTGCCTTTTTAGCATGTGTGGAATCGGAGTTTTTGTCAATTGCGAGCCTGACGATCAAACAGTCAAGTCGCTGAAGAGACGAGGTCCAGATTTTTACCACCAAGAAACTTTTACCGTTGCAGGTCAGACAGTTACAGTCATTGCGACTGTTCTATCACACCAAGGCGAAGGTATTATCGCGCAGCCGATTGTAACAGAGGACTTTATCTTTCTTTGGAATGGCGAAGTCTACGACCATCCCAAATTTGAGCCAGAGAAACACGAGGATACAAATTGGTTCTTCGAAAATGTCGCTAGTCACATGACCGGCGAGAATCAAGCAGGAATAGAAATCATGAAAGAAATTCGCGGCGAATTCGCGTTCTGCACGATTGATCGCCGCTCAGGAGAGATTTATTTCGGTAGAGATCGACTCGGGCGGCGATCCTTGCTGCTTTACGCGTATGATAATCAGCTTATCCTCACGTCTTCCTCGTCTGGTTATCACTTCATCGAACTTCCTGCCGATGGTTTTTACAAGTTAAACTTGCAAAGAATGAATAAGCTGGAGAGAATTGCATTTCAAGCAAAAACGAAGGTCGACGAACATTTGCTCGAAGAGTTTGTCTTCTCAAATGCGAGCAATGATATGCTTGCTATCAACGGAGTCAAAGAAGGCAAACTTCACTCTTTACCTGTTCAGACAATGAAAACCATACAGTGTGATCTTTGGAATTTCGATCAGAATCATGGAGGGCAATGTACCGGAGATTTGCTAGAGAGACTCGAGATAGTCTTTAGGAAAGCTGTCGAGCGTCGAGTCATGTGTCGAAAAGGATCAATAGGTGTCTTGTTCTCTGGAGGTCTTGATTGCTCTCTCGTGGTCGCTACGGTTCTCGAAATCTTCAGAGATAAACCAAAAACTGCAACGATTGTCTATCTTTACTCAGTCGCCTTCGGAGACAACGAAGACAAATGCGAAAAGTGTCCCGATAGATTAACAGCATGTTCCGCTTATGAAGAAATAAAACGAAATCATCCAAGCGCTGAAATAATTTTAGTGAAGGAAAACATTTCAAAGGAGCAACTTACAAAAGTCCGGGCTGAAAAAATCAAGCATCTGATATCTCCAAGGGTTTCAGTCCTTGATGACTCAATCGGAAGCGCTCTATACTTTGCGGCTCATTCGCAAGTCGGCAGCGACTGCAGGCTCCTCCTTTCCGGCTTGGGAGCTGACGAGCTTTTCTGCGGGTATTCCTCCCACCGGCGTGTTCATGATAGGGAAGGACTCGATGCGCTTGAATTTGAAGTACAATCTCATATCGAAAGAATTGCAGAAAGAAATTGTGGCCGTGATGACCGGGTCATATCTGACAGCGGACGAGAATACAGAATGCCCTTTCTCGACCTAGACTTCATTAGATTTTCGTCGTCGATTCCCATTCTCGACCGCTGCGATTTGACAAAAGGGAGAGGAGAAGGAGAAAAACAACTTCTAAGACAGCTTGCGGCCAAAAAAGGACTAAAGGTTTGGCTACGTTATACGTATTTCTTATACGTGTACACAAGATACTAGAATCAATAATTTTTAGATAATTTCTTCCTTTGAAAAGAGAGCGATACAGTTTGGATCAAGAATAGCGAAAATGGAAGATAAAAAAGTTAAAGGAAATGATATCTGTGCAAATTTAAAGAAATGAAAATATCTTAATCATAATAGAAATATTCAAGCCTGAGCTGGTAAAAATATTCGGAATTTAGAAAGTATGTTCTATTAACGAGTTCTCTTCAGTCACACAAAGAGTATGATTATTCATAAGATTAACTAATTTTTACAATTCTTATTTCTTTTTCGTTTATAGAATATTTTATACACGTTGTATTTGCAAGGTGTTAGAGAGGAGCCAGAACAGTACAGTCGGAAATGTATTTTGATAAGGTCTTTTATCAGGGCGAATATTTGGCCGCGGTCGGCGATTAGTTCCTTTCACGGTCGCCTATCTGGCCACAGCCACCGACGATATTTCACTGCTACGTTTCTCTATGTCGGCTTATGTTCTTTCTACTTATTTTTTTATCTTGAGTACACCCTTATTTTTACCAAAAATCTCATGTGAGGATTTTCTGAGTCACGACTTGTCTTTAGCAAATGCAGGAGTGTTTCCGTGGAACATCAAACTTTGATGATCAAAGTACTCCACCCTTAAGTCCTCGAGTAACGTTCAGTTATCTAATGAGGGCCTTAAATTGATCGACCATCAGTAGTAAAATTACATTCGTCAATCAAGTCTTCTAAAATTTCATCATCGATCATTAGTTTGACCAGAAGTAAATGATCACGTAAGTCTGAATTCATTGAGTTGAATTCTCTAAAAATTGCCACGTGTTCGACTCCACAATTTCGCGAGCGCTTGGAAAGGGATTGAATTAAGCGCTGAGGGTGCACCAATGCCCACAATCCTGAAATAGTATTTTTAGGCTGAGTTGACGAGCACCACAACTTTGGTCGCACCTGACCCGTCACTTCATTCCGATGATTTATGCTAACGTATTTTTTGAAAAAAAAAGATACAGGGCAAGTTAAATCTTGTTCTGTCTAAGCGTATCTTTTTGTTTGAGAAAAAGTGCAATAAGGTCATCAGGGTGACAGCCAAAAGACATGCAATTCTACGGACTTTCAACACTGTCGTTTACCAGTTTTAAGCATTTCTGTTCTTTGTTGAACTACTTGAGAATAACAACATACCTTGGTCGTCTTAGAATTGAATCGTGTTGCTGACCAGGTATCTTGAGTTGCGCGCTATTTTTATTCATTAGAGCAATTATATGTCAAAATTTTCAATGTCTGCGCCTCACGTTTTCGAAAAGTATTCATGAACTAATCGGTTAAATTGTATCGCAGCTGGTTAAACAAGGTTACTAACGATATAATGATCGATATTGTGCCAACCGACCCCCTGATAGCGCGGATTGCTCTCCTGCGCCCTCGGAGGTTTCGAGACTCCGCCGCTTTTTCCCGCGCGGAGCCTTTTCGAATTTTCTTTCTCGAGAATTGTCTTCCAAGAGAGATAAATGATGATTCTTCGGCTACTACTTGCTTTAGTCCCAATTTTTGCTCAGCAGTCGGTTTCGATCGACCTACTCAAATCAGGAGATAAATCAGCAACGGATGTTTTCTTCATGGCAGTATCAGGTGGTAAGAAGAAGAGAGGGAAAAGCAGGGGAAGAAGACAATTTTCGAAGTGCGATGCTCTTGCATTCGTGGATAATGGAAACTGGCTATGCAATTATAAAACTGAGTTAAGGGCTCGTCACTTTTTATATTTTAAGATTTCAAAAATGATTTTGCTTACAAAATAATTGTAAATATTTACGAAATTTGCTATAAAATTACAAGTCTACTTAGAATTAGTGTACCGTGTACATGTAAAAACTTCCTAATTCTCTGTTGTAACCTCTCAAGTACTTAGAGCCCTCCAAAAACACGCATGCTCTTGCAAAAAAATATAAATGAAGTCGAGCCCTTGGAACAGGAGTGCGTGCTTTCGTGCAACGAAAACTACCAGCGTCTCGGGCAGATCCGGAAGAACTGCACCTGTACTGGGGATCAATGCAAGCTTACTCCTGAGGTCCCAAGTGCATGTGAATCTGTTTCAGGTATTATTAACAATCTTGTTCATATGCATCCTGCTTTTGCTTCTTATCTGTTCTTATATACGTTGATATAATTGCAGGTTGAACTCCCTGCCTTAGATTTAGACGTACCTGAATTGAAGCTTATCCACGCGTCTCCGAGTCATTTAGAATTATCATTTTCAGCTCAAATTCTGAGACTAAACTCTTATCTCTCCCATAACAGGCTATGCCAAAATTTAACAGTAGGTTATTCGATCTGAAACTCATAATTCTTGACTCTGATTACTGCATTTAACCTAACTGTATCTATATTTTTCTCTAATTGAAAAATCTAGGCATAGAAATGGAGAAAGAAATGCTTGAAAAAATCAACATGGGCAAGCGGGGAAGTAAGTTTGAAGAAAAAAAACGGTGTACTCGTCCTGTTTTGAAACTTACAGTAACTTATAAGTAATTGAGAGACACGTGTGATCTCATAAGTGTCGAACACTAAATGAAATCCTGTCAAGAACAATAAATTATAAGACTTGTGGTGCTTGCTTACAAAACAATATTGAGCTTATCCAATTATAGATTGGATGATCCCATTTGCCCAACGTGTGCCTGTCTAATTAATACTCATTTAAGCACCTGGTTGTTTTCCGTTGAAGTTAGAGCACGGAGCCACGAGTTGCAATCTTGATCATGTAAGTCTGTTTACCATTTATTTACAATCAACAGGGTGGGAGGATTATTCCGAGATTTTGTCCAGCATGATTCAATTTACATTTAGACTTCCAAAAGGTTTTTATTTTCACAATTATCATTTGTCCACGATTTAGAGACTTGAAATAATTTGCTTGGTTAATTGGGATCAATGTTATTTTGAACCAAAAAACAAGTGGCCCTTGTTAAATTGATCAATTCCGGACTACAACCATATTTTAATGTGTTCATTTTATTTTTAGCAAAAACGGTCGCTTTGCGAGCACAAATGTGATAATGGCTTCACATTGGTCGGCAGTAGCAGCCACAAGTGCACTTGTAAGAGGAATGGCTGCACCTGGCGCCCGTTTCCCTTTGATACAGTCGGCGATTCCGCGGCACCGCTCTGCAAACGTAAGCAGTTGCTGGAAGCATAAAATTCAAAACTTTCAGCTGCTGAGTCGGTTAACTTCTGCCCTGGATTGACGCACGAGCAGATTCCTGAGGGCGTCACGGCTTCATGCGGCGAGAACGACAAATACGAGAAAGGGACGCGATGCAAGATTTCGTGTGCGGATCCTGGACAAGGCTTTGGTGGCAAGGTTGTCGACAAGACAAGATTCGGCAGTTGTGCATGCCCGAACACGTCGCAGTGTGACTGGACAAAGGACTTAACTCAGAGTTGCGAAGATATAAATGAATGCGACAAAGGAGATGTCTGTGGCGAACATGCTCTTTGTATTAATAGGAACGGTTTTGATTAATCCTCAGAAAATGTAAGATCTACTCTGGTAAAATATGTTTTTACTAAACTTTTGATCGTATCAAAACTCTGAAAAGATCGCCCGGTTACGAGTGCGTGTGCAAGTGCGGCTTTACCATGCTCGATGGAACATGCGGTAAGCTAAACACCAGGGAGGCTAAGAGTCTTAATGACCTGTCTATAGTGCATCAATCGCGAGCGGAAGGCGATGCCTGCCAACGTGGATGGACGGGCGCGCGGTGCAACGAGCCGGACACTTCTAAGCCATTCCCATGCTATTACCGACCAGCCTCGATATTCAGATCGGCTTCAGGATCGGCTAACTAAAACGCGAGAGTGAATACACGACGTTCATTAATATTCTCGAGCGTGTTTAACAGCTGCTTAAAGAAATGGACTGTGCTAATTTGAACAATCCGGACATTTTTGATAGAACGATCATCCCTGGAGATACTCAGGTAATGATTTATATCATTGAATTATATTTAACGCGTATTTTTAGACGCTGAAGCTGGCAAATAATAGAATAACGGATGAAAAGCAGCTGAAAGAAACGCTGGTCACGTTGACTTCACTGCGAGAGTTGCAGCTGCACGGCAATGAGCTAGCAAAATTGAACGAAGCTACGTTCGCGCAAAATTGTAACCTCGAAGTCATTTCGTTAGGTAAAACAAAATACCATAATTTAATCGCATAAACCAATCTTTTGAATATCTCCAAATTGAAGTTCAATAGTTACAGATAACCAGGTCATTAATAATGACTATTATTTATTCTTCTTATTAAACCTCATTAAGGACACGGCAACGCCGGTATGAAGCTTCCCGAAACAGTTTTCGTCGGAGCTTCAAGCGTGAAGATTCTCGATCTCGGCGCGGCGTTTACGAAAATTCATCCAGAATTATTTTTTCCGCTTACTAATTTAGAATATTTGTTTCTTCAGTTCAACGAAGTAGGCCGACTTAGTAGCAGGAACGGGGATCATAAAGAATTTTAGCAGACCTCTTTGCTTATCTTATTTTCACGTTGGAGTTTTCTAATGCTTATCGATAGCGAGTTTAAGTCTAGTTAGCAAAGTCGATATTTTAAATTCCAACAGGGTTACTCATGTCGCAAAAAAGATTCAAAAATTTCAAGTGAAGATCTTAAAGTCCTGCCAACTCAAAATGCTCAAGTTAATTAACAGTTTAGCCCTTCTAATTTCCTTCCTAAAAGGATTTTTAAAAGCTCCAGTTGCACTTTGAAGGTATGCAATTTTCGATCCCTGA
>Ga0115008_10003852_pt1 | contig 12426 bp, 17 predicted proteins | sample FraStrMetagenome_FD_87164 | JGI IMG/M metagenome (GOLD analysis project Ga0115008, IMG submission 87164) | Marine eukaryotic phytoplankton communities from Arctic Ocean - Fram Strait ARC3M Metagenome | ecosystem: Environmental > Aquatic > Marine > Oceanic | place: Fram Strait | collected...
CGAGCAAAAATACGTAAGCGGCAGTTATTTTAATCCGATTTTACTTCTATTCTAGAAATGGGAGGATTTCGCTACAAAATGGGCTATTAAACGAAAAGAGAAAAAGTTCTACAACAGGTTAAATATTTCTCCGTTGAAATTTGAATAACGATTTTCAAATTTTAAGACAACATCACAAATACGAGGACATCACAGAAACTCGAAGAGAGTTCCTCGAAAAGGCCGACAAACAATTCACAGAGAAACGAGTCGCTGCTGATGTGTCTTACTGGGCACAAGCAGCTGCTCAGGCTTCCATGGCCGTTCTTGCTGGAAGTAAGGATGGCAAAATCGATCTTGAAAACGCTCCTTGGATGAAACAGCCCGCTCCTGCCCCCTCAAATGAGGATCCACGAAAGAAGATGTCTTTTTAATTCATCCGTATTCCGTTTACCGTCACTTTCACCTTCAAAAATCTACTGTTCTGTAGGAAAGCAAACATAGCTTGTAATTTCAGAATGACAACGGAAGTCGAGAATGCTCAGGAAATACCCTCTGCTGCCGCTGAGGACAAGCCTGATGAATCAGTTCCAGCGGAGAAAGTTCCAGATCCCAGCGAAGGTTGGCATCACAAATTTCTAGTCTTTTCTAACTGTATCTTTCAGAACAGGAATCTGAGGAAGAACTAGAATCAGAAGAAGATTCTGACGACGATGTAAATATCATGATCGGCGATATCGACGGTCAAGCGGTTATAAATATAAATCCCGTGAGTAAAAACCGCAAAAATTTGCTCTTACCTGTTCTTCAGAAAGATTCGTCAGGTGACAGTAAAAAAGAGAAAACGCCTCAGCCTTCATCAGCAGCTCTGATCACTTCTTCAAGCGGGAAGCTTATTCCAAATCCAGAGATAGATTCACTTACAGATAAGCCCTGGCAGAAGCCTGGCGCGGACTTATCAGATTATTTTAATTACGGGTATTTATTCATAATCTGGAAAGTTTTTATCTAAGTCTGACGTTTAGTTTTGAAGAAACTTCTTGGAGAAAATATTCAGAGCGACAGAGAACACTTCGAGACAGAGCTCTGCTGCTTCTGAGGACGCGGACGAATATTGCGCAATTTGCACCGCCGGGAATGCCTTTTCTTCCAATGGGACCATCGCCTATCAAATCTGAAAACTTTAACAGATCAAATCCTCCTCCTGTTTTAAACTCGAATGGCACTGTAGCTCTCACTCACAGTATGGGTGACCGAAGAGGACTACCAGGTAAGAAAGAGTTGCTCATGTGGCTTTTGGAAATTTCGACTCGAAATTTTCGCCCGAATCAACAGCAAAATAGATCTTACGAATAAGTTTTTTGACTCAAAATAAGTGTTTCTGTTCTAGATATAAAATCAGACAAAGACGGACCGCCGCCGCATTTAATGCCTCCTCGGTTCGGCATGCCACCGGGTATGCCACCGCGACCTGGAATGCCTGGCATGCCGGGCATGCCGCCTGGGATGCCCCCTTTCGGCTTTCCCCCTCGACCAGGGATGCCGGGTATGCCTCCGGGCATGCCTCCTGGTTTTCCACCGGGATTCAAACAAGGTTATTCACCTACAGAGATCGCACATGTTACGTAACGCTTTATAAGAGATCAAAACGGAACGATATGATGGAAGGCGAGAAGATGGCCGAGATTATCGTGAAAAAAGAAACTTTGAGCGACCAGAAAGATCTGGAAGAGATCGAGAACGGGATCGCGATAGAGAACGCGATCGCCGTCGGCGAGACGATGACAAGAGCAGCGATAGGAGTCGCTCGAGGCGCCGCTCACGAGATCGTTCGAGAGACAGAGATCGCTCGAGAGACAGAGATCGCTCGAGAGACAGAGATCGATCGAGGGAGGACCGCGATCGGTCGAGGGACCGCGATAGAGACCGCGACCGCGACAGAAGCTCTAGAAGAAGCGACAGAAGATCTCGATCGAGATCGCGCGATAGAGATCGACACCGTAGACGATGATTACTCTGTAAAGCTAAACTGCCAGTCGAATTTATGTTCAACTCACAATATCACATGTCAATCATCTTTTTAACAGTGAAACGCTTCAGGTTTGGATCGATGGATAACGATCAGGTAGAGCAGGGCAATGGGGACACCAAGGAGCTTGCTTCCAAGATGGTCCTCATTCAGAACAAGCGCTTTTACCTTGATGTAAAAAAGAACGACCGCGGAATGTAAGCTCTCTAAAAATTATGCGATTAAAATTTTTATTCAAGGTTTGTGAAAGTAGCGGAAGTGTCACCAGGGGGCAACAAATCCCGACTGACTCTTTCGATGGCTACTGCAGCGGAATTCCGCGACTTGTTGGGTGAGTAATAATTCAAATATAGCAGGTTCGCGTTGAGAATATTTATTAACCAAATTAAGGCGATTTCATCGAGCACTACGCGCAGCTCGGCCCGTCGGATCCTGCTCAGCCAGCGGAAGAAAGACAGAAGCCACTGAAAACGGAACGCCTTCATCGAGAGTCCCGAAGATATTTTCTGGATCTAAAAGAGAACAATCGCGGACGGTAAGTAAAGAATTTTTAATTTCTTATATTCTGAAAAATTCTATCTAAAAATTATAAGATACCTTCGCATTCGGCAGCAGACTGCCTACAATGGTCAGGGCCAGGCTCAAAACCAAGGCCCGCCACCACAGATTGTTCTCCCAGCACAAGGTATTTTTTAAATCAAAATTGCTTTTATTCACGCATTTTTAGGAATGATCGAGTTCCGTGACACCTTGACTGGATTGATTGATGAGTACGGACAGATCGAAGAAGATCAGTTTGAATTACCAAAGCCTCACGTGATCGGTGATAAGCGAAACAAGCAGGTTTTTTACTGACTTATACTTTCCGTTTTTAGTTATATTTTAGTTTTTCCTTGATGCTGGTCAAAATCAGCGAGGAGTCTTCTTGCGAATTACTGAGCAGACTCGCTATTATCGCCAGGCTATTACAAGTAAATTACCGTTTTTGCTCCATAAGTTAACAATTATTTAGTTCCGGAGAAGTATTTCGGCGCATTCGCGGACTACTTCTGCCAAGCAGCTGATAAAATGGAAGCTGCTGGTGAGGGATCATCCCACACTGGTAGTTTGAATGAAAATGAAATTGAAGAATAAGAACATTCTTCTGTCCCTTCTGTTCGAAAGTTCATGACTGTGAAAGACGAATCTGTTGGATATGAGTCGGATTTCAATTAAATGCGGATGTGTCGATCATTTTATCTCAAGAAAACATACATCACGTGACGCAATCTTCAAGTCGCTTGTAGTAATGTATTAACCCGACCTCACGCCGCTCACTGTCTTTTTTGTTAAAGTTCAAACCCCTCATCCAACTCATGCTTATCCGACACATTCTTCTTTATTTCTTTCTTTAAGTTAGTTGTCAGAATATACCACAGAAGGAAATTTATTTTTAACATTTATTTATCAGAATGCGTTTATCGATCTTGGGGTGGATAAGTTTATCTGTTGCAATCGCAAAAAAACCGAACGTTTTAATTCTTATTGCCGACGATCTCGGATGGAATGACATCTCGCTTCACAACTCGTATCTTTCTACTCCGAACGTAGATGGGCTTATTCAAGAATCGCTTCATCTTCAGTCTTATTATGTCAACCCCATCTGTACTCCTACGCGTTCTGTTCTTATGAGGTAAAATTTGGAATAACAATCATACGTTAAAAATCGTTAACTAGCGGTCGCTATCAAATTCACACTGGTCTGCAACATGCTGTGATTCTTGGTGCTCAGCCAAACGGTCTTCCGCTAACTGACCCCGTGCAGCCCGAGATCTTCAAAGATTGTGGCTACCGAACGCACATGGTCGGCAAGTGGCACTTGGGTTTTTACGATGAGAAGATGGTACCTGAAAACCGCGGGTTTGAGTCTCACTATGGATATCTCATCGGCGCAGAAGGTCACTATAATCACTCTCAGTTTATGCAAGGTCAAAATGGCGTGGATTTCCGTGACGGGGGAGCCTCGACAAATTCTAGCTGGGGTCAGTACAGCGCAGATCTCTTTGCGAAGCGCGTGGAGGACCTTGTAGAAGCTCATGATGTCGAAGAGTCTTTGTACATGTACGTCGGCTTGCAAAACGTTCATTATCCGCTCGAAGCGCCACAACACTATGTTGATCAGTTTTCTTGGATTAAAGATAGAGACCGACGAGTTTACGCGGCTATGACCAAATCCATGGACGATACAGTAGGGCGCATTATCAACAGTTTCAAGAATAAAGGAATCTGGGAAGACACGATTGTTTATTTCACAACAGACAATGGCGGAAGCACGCTCTACGGAGGCAACAATTGGCCTCTTCGCGGACTCAAGAACACTCTTTGGGAAGGCGGTATTAGAGGAATTGGCTCTATCAAAATCCCTGGAGTCTCTGCGGACAAGCGAGACCAGCTCATGCACGTGGTTGACATGTTTCCAACTTTGCTTGATCTCACAAGCTGCCCAAACACGCGGAAAGTGAAATTCGATGGAAAATCCCAAGCAAAAATGTTGGTTGATAACGATGAATCCCAAAGTGACTCATTTCTTATCAACATTGACCCGCTGCGTAAGAATAAAGGGGCTGATAATCGAACTTGGCACTCTGACTTTGACGTGCGAGTACAGGCAGGACTCAGATGGCAACAATGGAAGCTACTTACTGGAGCGCCATCAAGTGATAATTACCCGACAGGCCATATCTACCCTCCAGAATGGCCACAAGATGGTCGTAAAAATAGTCAATCAAATTTTGAGTCCTCCAATCTGAACGTACGTCTTTTTGACATCGACAACGACCCGCTGGAAGATTTTGAAATTTCAAATCAGCATACAGAAATCGTCGAGAAAATGCTGAATATGCTCTCGTCTTACAATTCAACTGCAGTTCCGTGTCGCTGGCCGAATCCGGATCCGGCTGGATTGCCCGATCAAAACGGTGGCTTCTGGAAGCCGTGGATCAACACTGACCACAAGCTTCGCTTTCACAATTTCTAGAGTCTCTAGAATCCCTTTTCAACCTTTTCTATTTATCATTTAAAGCGCTTGTTCTGTGTGCGCTAATCCATACTGTGCTCCAATCAGCTGCCATTTTCTTCTCTTTGCTTTTTCATTCAAGACAATTATTCATGTAATTCCAAGCCTAACAGAATGTTTTATTCAGAGTACCAAAAATGTCGAAACTTTTGCGAAATGTTACCCGAATGGTGTCTGCTCGATCCAAGCACACTTGCACTTTGATTCCTGGCGACGGTATCGGCCCAGAGATTTCTGCTGCCGTTGCCAAGATCTTCGACGCCGCTGGGGCTCCAATCGATTGGGAAGAGAGAGATGTTTACGCTATCCAGGAGCCAGATGGCAGCTGGGTTCTCCCTGAGCCCGCTCGGGAATCCATTAACAAGAACAAGGTCGGTCTTAAGGGTCCCCTTGCCACTCCAATTGGCGCTGGTCATCCCTCAATGAACCTCATGCTCCGAAAGACCTTCGGCCTTTACGCCAATGTTCGACCATGCAAGGTAGACTTTCTTTTAATCGCCATCTATAAATTTTCCAGTCTATCGTTGGCCACCAGACCAAATACGACGACGTCGACATTGTCACCATCCGAGAAAACACTGAAGGTGAATACTCTGGAATCGAGCACGAAATCGTCCCAGGCGTCGTCCAGTCCATCAAGCTCATTACTGATACCGCCACCCGAAACGTTTGCAAGCACGCCTTCGAGTACGCTCGACAGAACGGTCGGGACCGAATCACTTGCGTCCACAAGGTATAACAAGCTTGTGTGGTTCCTGATAACCCTTTCGTCTAGGCCAACATCATGCGAAAGGCTGACGGTACCTTCCTCCGAGTTGCCCGCGAAATCGCCGAAGAGTACCCTGACATCAAGTTTGAAGATGCTTACCTCGACACCGTCTGCCTCCGAGTAAGAATACCTGGCTCTTGATTTGACGTAAATTTGTTGTTAAGATCGTACAGGACCCCTCCCAATACGACATGCTCGTCATGCCCAACCTTTACGGTGATATCCTCTCCGATCTTGGAGCTGGTTTGATCGGTGGTCTCGGTCTCACTCCATCTGGCAACATCGGTGCTGATGGTGTCGCCCTCTTCGAATCTGTAAGGAGTATTTCCTAACTTGCAATTAATAATTATCAAGGTCCACGGCTCCGCCCCAGATATTGCAGGACAGGACAAGGCCAACCCAACCGCTCTTCTTCTTTCCGCCGTCATGATGCTGAGACACTTGAACTACATGGACATCGCCGCCAATATCGAGACCGCCTGCTTCGATACTATCGCCTCTGGTACCAAGACCGGCGATCTCGGAGGCACCGCCAAGGTAACTTCAATTCTTTCTTCAATTTTTAAGCTTATTTCTAGTGCACTGAATTCACTGAGGCCATCTGCGCTCGACTGAGAAACTAAGATATTATATTCCGTGCTGTCTGAAATACAACAACAACTTAAATCAACCACATGCGAACACATTTTACATGTCAATGTTGGACTCTTCAATCTGTGTTTTTTTGTTCTTGAATAATTCACCTTATTTATTTGGGCCTCGTCCCTAAAAGTTGCTTTTGTTAAAAGACAGTGACAAATAAAAAAAAAACTTTTATTACTTTACAAATAGCTTCTGATAAGTTTGGTTGAACTTATCTGACTCTATCTTTTCATTCTGATTGACCACAAATGTCGACTGAGTAGGGTCAAATAATCGCACATAAGTTTTTAGAGAATTAATTATTTACAAGCGATTTATAAGACCCTACTCCTGTACAAATTTTGTTATTTTTTCAATTGTCGTCATTTAGGGCCAATTAGTTAACTGTTTTCTGATTCTAGCAATGGATGACTACCGCAGTAAATATAGATCAGGGCTGGGAGGTTCTGGTAGTGCTCAGGGAAGTAGACAGGGGTTATTTATAAAAGGAGGAATTCAAAAGTCAAATGTGGAGGGTGGTGTTGCAGAAGAATTGGTTACAAAAAGCCACTACACAGAAGAAAGACCTGATGAAGGGCCCGATCCCAAAAAAAGGTTGATTTCGCCGTTCCGCTGTTGTATAAGCGTATGTTTAGCAAAATGGAAATGATTCACGACGAGGACTATCAAAAGAAACTGTTTTCAGCAGCTCAGAATTACATGGGCAAAAAACAGAAACAGGACCTAATGGATAATATTCGAAGATTTAACTGGAAGGTCCAGAACGGACAGAAAAGCTCCAGGATTAAAGTATGCAAAGAAGCATTAAAATCAGCTTATTAAAATATCACTAGGCGAATGATATTAAAGGCTACTTGCACATTTGGTGCAATCAACGAAGAGTCACGCCAGAGTTTGACTACAAGGAGCTTGGAAATCGACACAAGAAGCTTTTCAGCTGCTCCATTCAGATCAGCGGTCTCGACTTCGTCGCAATAAAGGAAGCGCGGAGTAAAAAAGAGGCCCAGAATGAAGCGACGTGGGAGTATTGTAATAAGCTCGCAGAACTCGGCTTTATGGAGAAAGAAGATTTCCCGAAGAAAGAAAAAGTTGCTACGAATGCAGCTGGAAGTATTCCACAAGACTGGCATCAAATCGTAACGAGCGAGCACATCAATGAAGCTGGCGGCTGGACGCCTGACTCTTGCCAGAAAAGGTTGATGACGTTCTGTAGCACTGAGAAGGTCTCCTGCGAAATCCAGAATGCGTCTATGGGACCAGATCATGCCAAGATTCAAATTGCAGAGTTGAGGCTTACACTCAAAAAGTACGGCAAGGAGTTCTACGCAAAAGAGCAAGCTAGAACGAAGAAAACAGCAAATGCTCTGGTCTCTTGGTCGATCGTTAAACAACTTTTTCTTGCAAAAATGATCGAAGAATGCGGTTCTAGGGTTAGAAGACCAAATGACATTAAAAATATAGCTTCTGGAGCTCCTCGAAATAAAACAACTTTGGAAACAATTGACGAGTCAACTGGTGACTGGACATTGGATACGGCTCGACAGAAGCTTCACGAATTCCTTGCTAAACGAAAGATAGCTCTAGAATATATAATGGAAGAGAAAGGAATGCCGAGTCATAGAATTTACATTGCCAAGCTTGATTTCACGATTGACGGAAAACAATACGCATATGCGGATTCAGCTGCAAATAAAAAGGCCGCTCAGAAGAAAACGGCGCTTGAACTTTGTATGCGACTGTTCAAAGATGGCAAAATCGGCGCTAATATCGCCGGACCAGGAATCTGGATGAACCCGAGACGCGCTGCTGCGATGAATAACGACCCGCCAGAGAAGTTAAAGCCGCCAAAGCCGATCAAAAACATGGACAAGCGTGAACGAGACGAGTACGCATGCAAAGTAAAGCTAGAATCGATCATGCCAATTTCCAACTTTCAAACAGCGACTTCTCTTTTTATGGATCACATTCAAAAAACGCTCAAAGAAGTTTCGGACAGATTCTTGCACGAGGAACGGGAAAACCCAGACAATCAGGCGAAGCTTAAAAGTGGTGAAATTAAGGGAATCGAAGCGCTTCGTGAGATTCTAGGGGTGATGCAAGTCGGCGCCCTGGCAGGCCAAATCAACTTGAAAGGAGAAACGGAATTCCTCGCCGTTCTTATGACGAAAAATAAGCCTACGTTTCCGCTGCTTGAGAAACTTGCGCACAAGATATCGGAGCATATGAGCCAAACATACCATGAGAATTACAAAGGTAAGTTTTTTCGTCGTGGGAGCTAAAGCGCAAGTTGATAACACGCGATTTAGTGATCGTTTCGCGAGAGCTCGGAGGGCTAGAGATGTTCAGATTGGCGGAACCACGGGTCACAATTTTGATGTCAGTAGCCTCACCGAAATGTAGACCGGCGCTGAATTTGGCAGAAGATGTTAAACGTAAGAGAATAGATATGTCGTGAAAATGAGCCGAAACCGGGAATTTCTCAATCTAAGAAATTCTATAGCTGAGCCAGAAGACCCGACAATCGAGTACATTCCGAATGATCAGTGCATACGTGCACTTGCAGAACTACGAAGAGCAAAATGGTATCACGTATGTGCTCAAAAAATCCAGAATTGCACCGCTGTAGCGAGAATAATCCGCGATATGACGCTGCGTGTGCCCACCTGGAACATTCTCTCCGATTGGAATATTCAGCTTTTAGTACAGAAAGCGCTTGAGTCAGCTGGACGACCACTTCCGATCTCGGACGGCGTTCAGCGAATCTTTTCTTGCCTCGCCGGTGGTCTTATTATCAAAGGTCAGTGAAAAATAAAGCGAACAGCGGTGAGGATTCAGATGGATAAATTTATTCAGGCGGCGAAGGAATCATCGACCCTTGCGAAAGAGAGCCAGTAGATGCGATGAAAGATTTGTCAGATCAAGACAGAGAAGATATAACTTCAAGGTACTAGAAAAATTTTCAAAATTTTTAAAAATCACTAAATTTTTTTATTAAAAATAAAAAAAAAAATCGAAAAATTGAAATAAAATTTTTTTTTAAAAAACCAAAAAGCTTTAAAAAAATGTCTAAATTTTCTTAATTTTGATAATAATTTTTTAAAACCTATAATTTTTAGTGCACAACACGCTCTGAGATTAATGGGTTTCGATTGTCTGAATAAAATCCTTGGAATTCCATCTCTGGAAGCCATCGCTCGTCAATACGACACAACTGCCCCGGAAAATCCAGAGGACATCAAAGCGGAAGACGACCCTACCGCGATTCCAGCTGGTCTTTAGCCACTTAATTTATGGCGTGCCCTTTTCTGTACCTTCACCTTGTCTCATTTTGTGACCATTATGTTGTCATACCGTACTGTACATTATTCCACTCTCGGAAAAACTTGGTTTGTTTACCTTTTAAGCCCATTTAGAGAGAGCCTCAACCATCATGTCAGAGCGTTAGTCTATGAGTTCGTTTTTTCACTCAACGCCTTCGGCCGTCAAAAACCTCCTTGGCTGGAAACAGGGTGACGAGGAAGAGAAATGGGCGGAATGCGCAATTCAAACGCTGGTAAAAAAGTTGCGGAAGAAGAAAGGTGCCATAGAATCACTTGAAAAGGCGCTCAAACAGTAAGATCGCGTTTTTTATTATTTGAGCAGCTGCTTACTGTACTTTAGTGGGAAAGACCCGCAAGTTTATACAGAGTGTATAACGATTCAGCGGAGTCTTGATGGAAGACTGCAGATAAATCATCGAAAAGGGTTGCCGCACGTGATTTACTGCCGAGTCTGGCGCTGGCCTGATCTTCAGGTAAAAAAACTTGAAATTCTTCTGAAAAATTAATTAACGAAAAAAAGTCTCCAAAAAGATCGGACCAAATATTTTTAAGAAAAATTCACAAAATTTTAATTTAAGAGTCATCATGAGCTAAAACCGGCGCCGCACTGCAAATTTCCTTACGATACGAAGCAACAGAAAGACGTGTGCATAAATCCTTATCACTATACGCGCGTCGAAACTCCCATGCTCCCGCCGGTCTTGGTCCCCCGTGAGAATCATTTTGGCGTGCCTGGATACAGCATGTTGCACGGCAATCAGCAGCATCGACTTCCGGTGAACAACTCGAACAACAATGTGAATGTGCACTACAATCCACAAGGATATCCAAACTATCAGCAATATCCAGGTGGACCTAACTCGCCGCAATTTCATGGAGGACCACCCAGAAGTCCTAATCCTCAAACTCAGCCGCCACAATACAATTTTCACTCGCCTCCAAGAAAGTAATTATGAGCATCAAAAATCCCTTTATTTTTCATCGCCTACGCACACTCCGAGTCTAAACCGGTTTATAAATTATGCGTAGGTGTTCGATTTCAAAATTATTATTTTTTTCCGCACAGTTTTTTTACCGTCTCAAATATTATGCGTAGGCTTTAGGATTCATACTAAATTTCAAATTTCTTCAGCCAGCCGATTCCCCCATCAATACCAACGCCGCCTTCTACCACCCATCAGACCTTACCATCGCATAGTGGCTCTTATATGCAACAGTTCCAAAGGTAATCTCCATTTTCCGTTCTCGTAAATAATCTTGTCAAAGACCTTCGTTTCCAAATGGAACTCTTTATCCATCACCTCAACCAAGACAGTTCCATCCGCAAATGGTGCCTCATTCTCCATCATCATCGCCTATCAACCCGTATCAACATGTAGCGCCGCCTGGAGCTGTCTCGCCACCTCCATCAAGTTCCGCCATGTCTCTGCATTCTCCACAAAGCAACCCTGCTTTCAACGGTTCTCCTTTCCAGCAAAGTCCTTCTTCTCCACAGAGTCCGCAAGTGCGTCCGAGTGTCCACATGGGTTTCATAAAAAGCCAGCCAGCATCGCCTTCTCCAAGCTCTCCTGGTTCAGATGAATCCATGTCGGCTAATTCTCCACAGCCGAAGCCACGAGTTACCAACACCATTTCTACATCTGACGTGTCACCAGTTCACTACGCAGAGCCAAAATGCTGGTGTCAAATAACTTATTACGAGCTGAACCACCGCGTTGGGGTACCTTTTGATTGCGAAAGTAAAGCTATAACTGTCGATGGATTTACCGACCCATCGTCTGGCGCCAACCGCTTTTGTCTAGGGCTGCTTTCGAATGTTAACCGAAACTCGACGATAGGTAAATTAACAGGAACAACTTCATGATAATCATTTGTATCAGAAAATACGAGGAGGCACATTGGCAAAGGCGTTCATCTGTATTATACTGGCGGCGAAGTGTTCGCCGAATGTCTATCTGATGCATCAATATTCGTTCAAAGTCAAAACTGCAATCATACGCACAGTTTTCACCTGACAACCGTCTGTAAAATACCCCCTGGCAACTCATTAAAAATCTTCAATAACCAGGTAAAAAAAAATTCTTGATATCTCTTCCTTGATATCAATCTTTATTTTATTTTTTTGAAACTTTCACCGTCTCTTCAGGTTTTCGCTACTCTTCTAGCCCAGAGAGTAAACGAAGGCTATGCAAAAGTATTTGAGCTGCAGAAAATGTGTACGATACGAATGTCCTTTGTAAAAGGATGGGGCGCTGACTACCACAGGCAGGAGGTCACCTCAACTCCATGCTGGATCGAAATCCATTTAAATGGTCCCCTGCAGTGGCTCGATCGCGTACTCACTCAAATGGGAAGTCCAGACAACAAGCCAACTTCAGTTTCTTAATTCAATTTATAAAAATTATCAATTAAACTTATCTTCGCTCTCCTACACTTGCTCCATGCTGCCATCTTTTGACAAATGATCATTCTACAGTTTTTTCATCATGTGTACTTTTCTTGACAGTAAATAAAGTCGAAAATTCTAGTCTGTTTTATGCTTCGGTCGGGGTCTTTTTTATCGCGTAAATATCTCTCAGTCGGTAGTATCGTCATTGGAGATGAAATTTTGAAGGTGATTTTTCTCATCAAC
>Ga0115008_10003853_pt1 | contig 12425 bp, 8 predicted proteins | sample FraStrMetagenome_FD_87164 | JGI IMG/M metagenome (GOLD analysis project Ga0115008, IMG submission 87164) | Marine eukaryotic phytoplankton communities from Arctic Ocean - Fram Strait ARC3M Metagenome | ecosystem: Environmental > Aquatic > Marine > Oceanic | place: Fram Strait | collected 2012-06-18
AGAATCAATGATGTCTTGGGATTGGATTATGGGGTTAGACCCACACTGGTTCTCTACATTATTTGCTTGGTATGTATTGGCAAGTTTATTAGTTAGTGCACTTACAGTAATTGCATTTGTAACAATATACCTAAGATCTAAAGGTGCTTTACCATTTGTAAATGATAGTCATATTCATGATTTAACAAAGTTTATGTTTGGTTTTTCTGTATTCTGGACTTATTTATGGTTTGCACAGTTTATGTTGATATGGTATGCTGATATTCCTGAAGAAACAACCTACTTTGTTGCAAGGTTTAATGAATATAAATTACCTTTTATTACAATGGTAGTTATGAACTTTGTGTTTCCTGTTTTATTATTACTTAACAGTGATTTTAAAAGTAAACCATGGCTTGTAGTTATTGGAGGTATTGTAATTCTTTTAGGTCACTATATAGATATCTTTGTAATGGTAATGCCATCAACAGTTGGCTCACAATGGTTTTTTGGAATTCCAGAAATAAGTTCAATATTATTTTTCTTAGGAATATTTATATATACGGTATTTAGCTCGTTCGAAAAGGCAAAAGTGCTGCCACAAGCCAATCCCTTTTTAGAGGAAAGTGAACATTTTCACTACTATAATATAGAACACACAGGAGAAGAATCTACGGATCATCATTAATAAATAGTTATAATTAAAATAAGAAAAAATAATAAGTATGTTAGCTTTATTTTATATTTTTATAGGTGTTGCAATCGGAGTAAGTTTTTGGCAAATTACAAGAGTATTGAACCTTAGAGAGGTAATTGCCACAGATAAAGACAATTCCAATCAAGGTAAGTATGCCATATTTTTTATGGTATTCTTTTATGCAATGATGATTTATTGTTTAATCTTTATGAATGTATTAATGTTACCAGAATCTGCTTCTTTTGAAGGAGAACATGACGATAACCTTTTTGATATTTCTTTTTGGTTAATTGGTATTGTACAATTCATAATGCAATTTTTAATCTTTTATTTCACTTTTAAATACCGTGGAAGCAAAGATAAAAAAGCTAAATATTTCGCTGATAGCCATTTTTTAGAATTAATTTGGACCATTACGCCAGCTTTAGTTCTTGTGGTATTAATTAGTTATGGTTTATGGCAATGGAACAATATAATGGATTTGTCCGATGAAAAAGATGCTGTAGTTATAGAGGTTTATTCTCAGCAATTTAGATGGGATGCTCGCTATGCAGGAGAAGATAATACACTTGGGCTAGGAAATGTAAACTATATAAAAGGAATCAATACAATGGGTGTTGATATGACAGATAAAAACTCTTTAGACGATAAGCAAGTCACAGAATTATATCTACCTAAAGGTAAAAAAATTCACTTTAAGTTTCGTTCTCAAGACGTTTTACACTCTGCCTACATGCCCCACTTTAGAGCACAAATGAATTGTGTACCTGGTATGGTAACAGAATTTGGGTTCACGCCTAAATACACTACCGAAGAAATGAGGTTAAAGGAAGAAGTCATAGAAAAAACAAACGGAATAAACAAAATTAGAAGAGCAAAAGGAGAGGAAGAAATGTATGAGTTCAACTACTTATTACTTTGTAATAAAATATGTGGTGCTTCTCACTATAATATGCAAATGAAAATTACTGTTGTTGAACAAGACGAATACGACAGATGGATTGCAAAACAACCAACGTTAGCCTCAGTTATTAAATAATTAAATTAAGTTAGTACAAATAAAAAGATTATGTCAGATCATCATCATAAAGAAACATTTGTAACAAAATATATTTTTAGTCAAGATCATAAAATGATTTCTAAACAGTTCCTAGTAACAGGTATGTTTATGGGGATCATTGGAGTCTTTATGTCTATGCTATTTCGTATGCAAATTGCTTGGCCAGAACAATCGTTTTCACTTTTTGAAGCGTTTTTAGGATCTCATCAAACAGACGGAGTAATGGATCCAGATATGTACCTTGCTTTGGTAACAATTCATGGTACCATAATGGTATTCTTCGTTTTAACAGCAGGTCTTAGTGGTACATTTTCTAATTTATTAATTCCATTACAAATTGGAGCAAGAGATATGGCTTCAGGGTTTTTAAATATGGTTTCTTATTGGCTGTTCTTCTTGTCAAGTGTTGTCATGGTAATTTCATTATTTGTTGAAGCTGGACCCGCATCTGCAGGGTGGACAATATACCCACCATTAAGTGCGCTACCACAAGCAATTCCAGGTTCTGGAGCTGGTATGACATTGTGGTTGGTATCTATGGCAATATTTATTGCATCATCTTTAATTGGGTCATTAAATTATATTGTAACGATATTTAATTTACGAACAAAAGGAATGAAAATGACAAGATTGCCATTAACAATGTGGGCATTTTTCATTACTGCAATTATCGGAGTAGTATCTTTTCCTGTTTTATTGTCAGCAGCTTTATTATTAATTTTCGATAGAAGCTTTGGAACATCATTCTTTTTATCAGATATATTTATTTCTGGAGAAGTCCTTCATTATCAAGGAGGGTCACCCGTTTTATTTGAACATTTATTCTGGTTTTTAGGACACCCAGAAGTGTATATTGTTTTATTACCAGCATTAGGAATTACATCAGAAATAATTTCTACACACTCTAGAAAACCAATTTTTGGCTATAGAGCAATGATAGGCTCTATTATGGCAATTGCATTTTTATCTACCATTGTTTGGGGGCATCATATGTTTATTTCAGGAATGAATCCATTTTTAGGATCTGTTTTTACATTTACAACTTTATTAATTGCTATACCTTCGGCGGTAAAAGCATTTAACTATATAACGACCCTATGGAAAGGAAATCTTCAATTAAATCCTGCCATGTTATTCTCAATTGGATTAGTTTCTACATTTGTTACAGGGGGATTAACAGGATTAGTTTTAGGAGATTCTGCTTTAGATATTAATATTCATGATACGTATTTTGTAGTAGCACATTTCCACTTGGTAATGGGAGTTTCTGCAATTTTTGGAATGTACGCAGGTGTTTATCATTGGTTTCCAAAAATGTATGGTAGAATGATGAATAAAACGCTAGGTTATTGGCATTTTTGGATAACAATTATTTGTGCTTATGGCGTTTTCTGGCCAATGCACTTTATAGGTTTAGCTGGTTTACCAAGAAGATATTATACAAACACAAATTTTCCAATGTTTGATGATTTATTACAAATAAATGTAGTAATCACAATATTTGCTTTAGTAGGTGGTGTTGCTCAAATTATATTTTTAGCAAACTTCTTTATCTCTATTTACAGAGGACAAAAAGCAACTCAAAATCCTTGGAACTCAAACACTTTAGAATGGACAACTCCTGTTGAGCATATTCATGGTAATTGGCCTGGGAAAATACCAGAAGTTCACCGATGGGCATATGATTATAGCAAACGAGTAGATCCAAAAGATGATGATAGTGATTATCTACATGGTAAAGACTTCGTGTTACAAACGACACCTTTATTAGAAGGTGAAGAATCATCATAATGATAGCATAAAATTATAAAAAACCTTTCCAAATCGGAAAGGTTTTTTGCTGTATAAGAAGATTGTTGTATCGTCTGAAATTCTGTTATCTTTGTATTTATGAATGAGAACTTAAACCCTGAAAACGAAAATTTATCAAACGAAGATTTAGATGCAGAAAAAAAATTACGTCCACTTTCTTTTGATGATTTTTCAGGACAAGATCAAGCAATAGAAAACCTAAAAATATTTGTTGAAGCTGCAAATCAAAGAGGTGAATCTTTAGATCATACTCTTTTTCATGGACCTCCGGGTCTGGGAAAAACAACGTTAGCCCATATTTTAGCTAATGAATTACAAGTTGGAATAAAAGTTACTTCAGGTCCAGTTTTAGACAAACCTGGAGATCTTGCTGGTTTATTGACAAACCTTGATGAACGTGACGTTTTGTTTATTGATGAAATACACAGATTAAGTCCAATCGTAGAAGAATATTTATATTCTGCAATGGAAGATTTTAAAATTGATATAATGATTGAATCTGGCCCCAATGCCAGAACAGTTCAAATTAATTTAGAACCTTTCACTCTAATCGGTGCAACTACTCGTTCCGGATTGTTAACAGCTCCTATGCGAGCTCGTTTTGGGATTAATAGTAGGTTGCATTATTATTCGACAGAACTGTTAACTACGATCATTCAAAGAAGTGCAACTATCTTAAAAGTTCCAATTTCTATGGAAGCTGCAATAGAAATTGCAGGTAGAAGTAGAGGAACACCAAGAATAGCGAATGCACTGCTACGAAGAGTACGCGATTTTGCACAAATTAAAGGAGATGGTAACATTACTATAGAAATTGCAAAATATGCCTTAAAAGCTCTAAATGTAGATGCACATGGTTTAGATGAAATGGATAATAAGATTTTAACAACCATTATAGACAAATTTAAAGGAGGTCCTGTAGGAATAAGTACCATTGCAACTGCAGTATCTGAAAATACAGAAACTATTGAAGAGGTCTACGAACCTTTTTTAATTCAACAAGGTTTTATAATGAGAACACCAAGAGGAAGAGAAGTAACAGAATTAGCGTACAAACATCTCGGAAGAATAAAAGGTAAGAATTTAGGAGAATTATTCTAATTGATGGATATAAAAAAAATCATACCAATTCTTGAGTGGTTACCAAAGTACAATAAGTCCCTTTTTCGCGGAGATTTAATTGCTGGAATAACCGTTGGTATTATTTTAATTCCGCAAGGAATTGCATATGCTTTAATAGCAGGTTTACCCCCAATTTACGGTTTGTATTGTGCCCTAGTTCCACAACTGATGTACGCTATTTTTGGGTCTTCAAGGCAAGTAGCAATTGGACCTGTTGCGATGGACTCTTTAATCGTTGCAACTGGTGTTTCTACCTTGGCGTTAGCTGGTTCTGAAAGTTATATTTCTATTGCTATCTTATTAGCATTAATGGTTGGAGCAATTCAATTTTTAATGGGTATTTTTAGTTTAGGTTTTATTGTAAACTTTTTATCAAAACCAGTAATAACTGGATTTACATCTGCAGTAGCTTTAATTATAGGGTTTAATCAATTTAGAAACTTACTAGGGGTTGACTTTATTCAAAGCGATCAAATTCATTTAATAACTGTGGATATTTGGATGCAAATTTCTAACTTTAATCTTCATACATCAACCATAGGGATTACAGCAGCTATAATAATTATAATTTTTAGAAGGATAAATAAGAAAATTCCAAATGCACTAATTGTAGTTATCCTAGGTATTATAGTGATGAAATATTTTAATCATAATTTTTCTGATGTTGCTATTGTTAAAGAGGTTCCATCAGGATTACCAAAATTTGGAATTCCTGTTTTTGACATCGACCAGATAAGAGAATTATTACCCATAGCATTAACGTTAGTAATGGTTGGATACCTAGAAACCATTTCAATAGGGAAATCATTAGAAGCGAAACAAGATGCATATAGAATTAGACCTAATCAAGAGTTAATAGCTCTAGGGATAAGTAATATGGTTGGTTCTTTATTTAAAGCATATCCATCTACCTCTAGCTTTTCTCGATCAGCAATTAATAGTGAAAGTGGTGGAAAAACGGGAATGGCTGCTCTTATTTCTGTAATAATGGTTGTAATCACGTTGTTATATCTAACGCCATTGTTTTATTATTTACCGAAAGCGGTATTGGCTGCAATTATTATTGTTTCTGTTTTTGGTCTGATAAATTTTAAAGAAGCTACATTTTTATGGAAAGCCAATATTCTAGACTTTTGGCTAATGATTGCTACCTTTATATCGACTCTTATTTTTGGAATTGAGTACGGAATTATTGTAGGTGTTGGGTTGTCATTAATTATTTTAATTTTTAGGACTTCAAGACCTTATGTTGCGGAACTAGGTAAAGTTCCGGAGTCGAATTTTTATAGAAATAAAAATAGATTTGAGGAAGTAATTCTTGAAAAAGATATTTTAGTTTTTAGATTCGATGCTCAATTATTTTACGCTAATTCTAGTTATTTTAGAGATAATTTAGATGATATGGCATCAAATAAAGGAACGATGTTAAAATTGATTGTTTTAGATTCTGAGAGTATTAATAGAATTGATAGTACTGGAGTAGAAATGTTAAAAGAACGAATTAAATTCTATCAAAAAAGAGGAGTAATTTTTTATTTTGCTGGTGTAAAGGGACCTGTTAGAGATTTACTTTTTAGAGGAGGGCTTCTAAAAGTGATAGACATCAATCATTTTTTTATGAGAGCTAATGATGCTGTAGAGTTTTATAAAACAGGAAATAGAGAACATCAAGAAAAGTATGCAAAATATATACATCAAGCATACGAATAATAGGAGAGGAGTTATGATAATAGAACAAATATATACAAGTTGCTTAGCACAAGGGGCATATTATATTGAAAGTGCTGGGGAAGTAGCAATTATAGATCCACTTAGAGAGGTTCAAGAATACATAAACAAATCTTTACAGAATAATGCAAAGATCAAATTTATTTTTGAAACACACTTTCATGCAGATTTTGTAAGTGGTCATGTGACCTTAGCGGAAAAAACTGCAGCAAAAATTGTTTACGGACCTACTGCAAAAACTACTTTTAATGCCACTATAGCAAAAGATAATGAAATTTTTAAAATAGGTGATATTACCATAACAGCCATTCATACTCCAGGACATACCATGGAAAGTACCTGTTATTTATTAAAAGACGAGAACGGAAAAGACCACGCTATTTTTACAGGAGACACCTTGTTTTTGGGTGATGTAGGTAGACCAGATTTGGCTCAAATGAGCAGTATTACCGAAAAAGATTTAGCAGGGTTTTTGTTCGATAGTCTTAGAAATAAATTAATGCCTTTGGGGAATGATGTTATAGTATATCCTGCTCACGGTGCAGGATCTGCATGTGGAAAAAATTTAAGTACAGAGACTATTGGGACCATTGGAAACCAAAAGGAAACCAATTATGCTTTGAGGAAAGATATGACAAAAGAAGAGTTTATTAAAGAAGTAACAGATGGATTAATGCCACCGCCAGCATACTTCCCTTTTAATGTGAAGCTAAACAAGCAAGGATACAAATCGACAGACGACGTCATAAAAAAGAATGCAAGACCCTTGTCTGTCAAAGATTTTGAATTGATTGCGAATCAAAAAGAGGCTCTAATTTTGGATGTTCGCCATAAGAAAGAATTTATAAAAGGATTTATTCCAAAGGCTATTTTTATTGGTTTAGAAGGAACTTTTGCTCCTTGGGTGGGTGCCTTAATTAAAGATATTGACCAGCCTATATTGTTGGTTACTCCAGTTGGAGAAGAAAAAAATACCATTATGCGTTTGTCTAGAGTTGGTTTTGATAATGTACTCGGTTTTCTAGAAGGAGGCTTTTTAACTTGGCAAAATTCGCAGAAACAAATAGACACATTAGAATCTGTTTCTAGTGAGTTTTTTGTTCAAAAAACTCAAAAAATTAGAGTGAACTCTGGATCAAATATTCTTTTTGATGTTAGAAAACCTGGAGAATACAAAGCGAGTCATATTAAAATGGCAAAAAGTACTCCTTTAGAGTTTTTAAACAACCACCTAAAGGATTTTCCAAAAGAGAAACCTTTTTTTGTTCACTGTGCAAGCGGTTATCGCTCCGTAATTGCTGCTTCTATTTTAAAAGCGCGTGGGTTTCACAATGTGAAAGATGTTTCTGGAGGATATGAGGCTTTGGCAACTACTAGTCTAGAGAGAATATAAATGACTGAAAATTATGTAAGCAAAAAATAACATCTTACAGAAAATTGTATGATTCTATTTATGAATTTAAAAATATTTTGAAAATGCAATGTTATAAAGGTTTTAATAAAACAGAAATTGATATAACTGATTTATACCAAATTGTAAAGCAAAAAATATTTTACTCAAACAAGTTCTCGTATAGTAAAAACCAAAGTTCAAATTACTTGTAGCAAACTTATAATGAACGTCAATATTAGCAGGAGTTTAGATCAAAAGAAATATTCAATACAGAATAGATTGTATGTTCTTAATGAAAATGTTTACGATCTATTATTTACTGATGCTAACAAATAATCGATTGATGCTAAGGTACATTTCACTAATATTTTAGATTCCATTGTAAGTTCTTTTTTTTAAACTTCAACAACTATTTTAATTATTTATACCAAGGTATGGTCTGAATTGTAAAATTTATTCCCCTATTTTCTAAAACTCTTCATTATGAATATTTATTTAAATTTTTTCTCTTAATTTCAAGGTGAATTCCTTTCAATAAAATAATAATAATACTTAGTGTATTCACAAATATCAATTTGTTTAACCTAAACTTTTTCAATTTTCAAAAAAAATACTTAAAAATGAAAAAATAATTGAGTTAAATAAAAAAATAAATTTTTATTTAATAGTTTTGCAACTAAGTTGCAATTAAATATTTATGATAGAGTTACGTGATATAAAGAAATCCTTTAAAGGGAATTTTGCTATTCAAAATTTAAATTTAGAGGTTAAGAAAGGTGAAATATTGGGTCTTTTAGGTGCAAATGGAGCTGGGAAATCTACAACTATTAATATGTTATTAGGATTTATAAAACCAGATTCTGGATCGATTAAAATTGACAATACAGACACCATTCAAAATCCACAAGAAATTAGAACAAAGATTGGTTATATTCCCGAAAATGTAAATCTATATCCTTATCTAACAGGATTAGAAAATTTAGATTATTTCTGTAGATTGGCTGGATTAAAGTATTCATTAAGCGATTTGGTAGATTATCTAACAACTTGTGGATTGATAAAGGAGGCACACAACCAAAAAATGAGTGAATACTCAAAGGGGATGAGACAAAAAGTAGGTATTGCTATTGCCTATGCAAAAAAAGTACAGGTATATTTATTAGACGAACCTGCAAGCGGATTAGATCCTTTGGCAAGCAATGAACTTTCATTATTATTAAAAAAATTGGCCTCTGAGGGTGCAACTATTTTAATGGCATCACACGATATATTTCGTGTTCGAGAAGTTTGCAACCGAATTGGAATTCTAAAGAATGGTGTTTTAGTAAAGGAACTTAATAGCATGGAGGTAAGTGCCAACGAACTTGAAAAGTTATATTTAAAATTTATGCAAAATTAATTTGAAAATTATGTTGCAAATCATTAAAAATGAATGGCGATTTTTAGTTCGAAGTCATCTATTTTTTGGCATAAGTATTACTTTTATTTTTATTTTAATACTCTCTGTTTTTTTAGGGAATTATGAAACTCAAAAGCAAAAGCAATCACGTAAAAATGCAAAAAACCACATACGACAGCAATGGGAGAAAATTGATCAATTAAATCCACATAGTGCAGCACATTATGGCACTTATATTTTTAAACCATCGAACTTATTAAGTAGTCTTGACGAAGGTGTAAATAGTGTTACTGGAAATGTACTTAGGGTTGAAGGACATGTGCAAAATGAAATAACCTATTCAGGAGCATCTCAAATCCAATCAATTTCTAGATTTGGCTCACTAAAATCCTCTCTATTATTACAATACATTGTACCGCTATTGTTAATATTTTTGGCGTTTAATTCGGTGAGTAACGAAAAACAAAGTGGACGATTAAAATTGTTGGTCCTTCAAGGAGCAAAACCATTTCAAATTATCTTTTCCAAAACAGTGGCTGTTTGGCTTTATGGTCTGTCTTTATTGATCTTAGTTCTTGTGTTCTATGGCATTCTAAACATTCATAATTTTACTGTAGAAATTTTAATCAGATCCACATTGTTTCTTGTGGCTTATACTTTATATTATTTTATAGTTAGTGGACTTACAGTATTCTTTTCTACACGTTGGCAAAATGCAACTTTGGCGCTAACTTCAATGATAAGTATCTGGATCTTTTGGACAATTTTTTTACCCAATATTTTAATGAGTTCTGCTGAAAAATGGCATCCACTTCCAAGTCGATATGAATTTAAATTAGCAATGAAAAAAGATCGTTCAAAAGGGTTGGATGGACATAATCCTTCTGACAAAAGAGCTATAGATCTTAAAATTAAAGTTTTAAAGGAGTATGGGGTGGATCATCTATCTGCGCTTCCTATAAATTTTGATGGTATGCGTATGCAGGCTGATGAGGAATACGGGAACAGTGTTTGGGATAAACATTTTGGTAATAATCGCAAACTGTTAAAGAAACAAAAGAAAACTTTTCAATTAGGGGGTGTTTTGAGTCCTTTTATTTCACTACAAAATACAAGTATGGGATTTATGGCAAATGATAATTTACATCATCAGGAGTTTTTGTTACAAGTAGAACGCTATAGAAGAGTTTTTATTAAAACATTGAATGATAAACAAACCTATGGTGGTTCTAAAACTGGTAATTGGGGATGGAAAGAGGACAATGCTTTTTTTAAATCTGTACCAGACTTCAAGCATATACCAACTAAAATAGGTCTCGTTTTTTCTAACTATATTTTAGACTTAGTGCTGCTTGCTTTTTGGTTTATAATTGTTTTAATCCTTATAATTTTAGGAGCAAAAAAAATACAAATAGTATGAGAGGTTTAGACATATTTTTGTTCGAATGGAAACACTTTGTGAGAAGTCCTTTTAAAATAATAGCTCTACTGCTATTTACTGTTGCATGCATCTACGGATTAGACAATGGTGCAGATTTATATGAAAAGCAAAATAGCGAAATTGAAAAACTTAATTTTATTTCCAATCAGAAAAAAGAAACGATTGTAGCCTATTTTGAAAATGGTAAAAAAGGTCCTCAAAATAGACCAAGGGTCAATATTACCAAACCTTATTGGGCTATTAAAAATGTGCCTAGGTATCATTATAAAAATCCCTCGCCAGCAATTGTTTACAATATTGGTAAAACAGAACAATACGGATTTTATAAATCTATTACGACCTCTAGCAGCCCGTATGACACTGATATGGCAAAAGAAATTGCAAATCCAGAACGCATTCAATCTGGTACCTTAGACTTTTCTTTTGTTGTGCTTTATTTAGTACCACTTTTGCTATTGGTTCTAATCTATGACATAAAAGGTGCAGAAGAAGAACAAGGCTTTTTGCCTCTCATTTTTGTGCAAACTGGTTCAAAAAATTGGTGGATCCTATCAAGAGCAGTATTTTATTTTATACTCTTGTTATTGGTATTATTTGTCTTAATGCTATATGGAGCTCTACTCACAGATGTATTTACTGTAGCGAATGCTTTCTGGAATATATTCCTATGTATAACAGGATATCTTATGTTTTGGTTTGTTATTTATTTTCTAATTCTAAAATATGGAAAAAGTACTGTTTCAAACACCATACAAATGATGGGTTTTTGGGTACTTTTTGTATTTATTATTCCTGCCGCAATACAACAATGGGTCTCTATAGAAAAACCAACCAACTTAATGATAGATATCATAGATGTTAAAAGGGATAAAACAAGTGACATCTATGATCAATCTACTCAATTAAAGGACAAGCAACTTTTTAACCTATATCCAAGTTTAAAGAGTACAGAAATTGCAAAAGACAGTATTCTTATAAAAGGAGCAAGACGCTCTTCAATAATAGCTCTAGTTAACGAGGCAATGAAAGAAGCTATTGCCAAAATTGAAAGCGATCATCAAACTAAAAATGAAATTATTGTTAACACCTATTGGTTTAATCCTGTAACCTATTCTCAAAACAAATTGAATCAGTTTTCCAAAACACATTTCAACGATTATGAAAGCTATAGAGAGGATATTCAAAAATCTGTTGATAAACGAATTAAGATAATGGTATTAGACATTTGGAATAATGTTAAAGTTGACAAAGCAAAGTACTTATCTTATTTCGAAATATTAAATTAATAATATACTTATAATAGGATATCAATCATTGATTAATTTAATGGCATATATGATTTTATTGAGTAATCTTGTATAGTAATAAAGTTAATAACTTACATTTATTTATAGTTTTAATAGTGGCATTATTTGTAAAGAGCACTAATATTTTTATAAGGCTATAATTCGTGATACAAAGAGAGTTAAATAGTGTTTTTAAATAAAACCTTAATATTACCTCGTAAACTTGTACATTAGTGTAGTACAATAGTACGTAAATTAGAGGTAAAAAAAACCCAAGTAAAAACTTGGGTTTTATAAATTTCTATACTTAGAATACGTAACTGTTAAAAACGCAATGTTGCTCCAATTAAAAAGTTTCGAGTAGCTTGAGGGTAATAACCTGCACCGTCTACCGTGGTTGTAACACCAGGTGAAGACCAAGTGTCGTCAAATGTGTAATAATAACCTCTGTCTACATATTTTTTATTGAATATATTATTTACTAACGCTGAAAACGTCACCGATTTTA
>Ga0115008_10003859_pt1 | contig 12415 bp, 16 predicted proteins | sample FraStrMetagenome_FD_87164 | JGI IMG/M metagenome (GOLD analysis project Ga0115008, IMG submission 87164) | Marine eukaryotic phytoplankton communities from Arctic Ocean - Fram Strait ARC3M Metagenome | ecosystem: Environmental > Aquatic > Marine > Oceanic | place: Fram Strait | collected...
CAAACTAACTATATTCGAGCGAAGATGAGTTCGAGTTTGAAATACCGCCCCTTATTCAATCTTTGTAACGACATGGATTGGAATGGTGTATTGAAATATGTTCAAGAAAACCCACGGCATGTCCGATATTCCAATAACTACAAATATACTGCTTTACACAGAGGTGAAGAAATTTTTCATTGGTAATCTTTCTATCGACATCTTTATATATTTTTTGTTCATTTACGCAGCGGTTCTGGCAAATGCGCCTCTTCATGTGATTAAGGTTCTATATTATGCCTACCCCGAAGCGGCAACCTACTCCAACGGTAAGTGTTGTAAAGGAAGCTTGAAAAGGAAGTTGAGATGCTATTCAGTTCGCCTAAATTAATTGTTCATTAAATCCATTAGAATTCGGAATGATTCCTCTTGCGCATGCGATATCTGTTTCTTGCAGTACCGAGGTCTTTCAGTTTTTACTTAGCGTGAGCGATCGTGTGCCAAGCACTTCCATTGATGATTTATTGAATCCCAGGATAACAGGTATACCGTCGGAAGTGATGATGCACGATATCATTGGGAAATTGGAAAATCCTCTTACTCGTGTGAATAAAAATGGCTGGTCTACTCTTCATCTTCTTATTTTGAAAACTGCGCCTTTTGAACAAATCCGTTTGTTTGTTGAAGCTGTCCCGGATGCAGCTCGAATAGCAAATAGCACGGGAGATCTACCGCTTCACTGCGCCTGCCTATATGGATCAAGCATTGAAATTATACAACTTTTAGTAGATATTTATCCAGGGGGTATTTGTGCTGTAAACCACCATGGTAATTATCCATTTCATCTCGCTTGTGAAAACGGAAGTCCAGGTCCCGTCGTGTATTTGCTTTATCATTCGATGCTTGCGTTTCCTTCCGAATCTATTTCATCTTCTCATGACTATGGTGAAACATCACTCGAACTCGGTGTTTTTCGTAATCTTCCGGTTTTCAATGTCATCAAACTACTAATCAAGAGAATTTCGTTTAAAGGGTGTCTTGACGTCAGGAATAACCAAGGATTGAGACCAATAGATTATGCAAGAGAATTTTATCCAAATGATACTGAGTTGATATCCTTGCTATCAAACATTTAAGAAAGATTAAGGAATTTCAACAGTTAATTGTAAGCTCCTTCCCTGATGTATGCGTTGTTTTGGATCACACAAATGGATAGGATGATACCATTTTACGGAAAGTGGTAGCATAAGAGAGTATGTCTTGGTTTCTTGATAAATGACAATTTTTATGTTTTATGTACGAGTGCTAAAAGCCTTTAAGGCATATAATAAATGTAAATTAAAACGAAAAAAGAATTTGTTCATATCTCGATGTCCATCTAGAGTAATCCAAACAATCGAAATGAATCTGACCGCTGAAAATTGGCAACTTCAAATTCAAGCAAAATCATAAAATCGACCCTAAATATTCTTAATGACGCTCCGAATAATAAGTTCCATATTGAAGTATCGTCATATCTTCCACATGCTTAAAAATAGTTGTGCCTCGTTCACTGAATTGGTACTAGAACGCGTCCTTGGTTCTGACCGCTCCTTCTTTGGTACCGTATACGGTGAGCTTATCGAAGTTATCCGACGACGGGTTGACTTTCCTCCTCCTGAATTAAATTTAAAACCATTTATTCGATTGCAAGACCGACCTTTCTTGTGTACCATTGTTCTTGTCACAGTATCATCACTCATTCCATTACCGTCACCTTCATCATCACTAATCGGAACTTCTTCACCCAACAAACTAGCTATTGCCAAAAGACCGGCATTACTTCCAAATTGCGTCGAAAGGCCATCCATAAAGAGAGGGCATTCACCAGTAGAGGAATCTTCAATGGTTTCACCATCGCCATCCATGCAACTTTCACTATCATTCAAAGAATTATCGCCTCTATCATCACCAGGACCTCGTGTGGATACTCCGCTTGATGGATGGGATGAAGATTTTTCCACTGGCATCATATTTTTACACAACGAATCCATATTCTTTTCTTGTTATACTCGGTAGGCCTGTCCAGAAAGTAGCACATGGGTGTTTTGTGTTTTCACCATGTTCCATATCTCAATACCATTTGTTTTCAACTCGTGGTATGTTGCCAACGTTCTGTAGTTATAATTTAGCTTTAACGACGTTATTAAAACCCACAAAAGAGTTTTCTTGGCGATCGTCCAATAAAAATTCATGACAACTTTTTTTTAGGCCAAATTAAAAAGAGAGAGAGATATTCATAACAGCTCATCCGCATCGCAACCCTCTCTCCTTTTCTATATATCTATATCTATCAATCTACATGTTGTGTATATTGAAAAACGAAAAGACGGAGAGAGAGAGAGAGAGAGAGAGAGAGGCCTTTTCTTTTTCTTTTTTCCAATCAACAGAGAGCGAGAGGATTGTTTGTTTGTAGATGGAAAGCCTCGTACGTAGATGATTTTTAGGAACACATTACAAAAAACATACGTCCTATAAACTAAATACACAGAACTGCCTGTTACTACTACAATCATTATTATTATTATTATCAGACTCTATACTACTTCTACGCTTAGAGAGTGAGAGAGAGAGAGAGATCTACTAGTATAAGTATATATATTGAAATACCCATAATGAGATATTCTTCCTTGATGGTAAAGATCGGTTCGATCATCTTTTGTTCCATGATACGTTCTACAGTTTCATGTGCACGTTGTTTTCGTCAGTTGGCCATCGTTGGATCTGGACGAGCAGCAGGATCAGCAACAGGAGCAGTTGGACCCTTTGTTTCTTCTTGTTCTTCGAGTGTTCCATTGTCATCTGCTTCTCCTTGCAGGTCGATGAATGATAAGCTTCACTTAGGAGCGACGGTAACAATGACTCCGCGGCCGTTGAGCATGGCAGATGTGCTTGTGGCCTCCATTGGGATCGATAGTGATGGTGATGGTAGTGATGATAATGTTGTTGTAAGTAGTAATGATGACAGTGCAGCGGAAGAAGAGGAGCTGATAAATTTGGATAGAGAAGAGGACGTCCTTTCGTCGACGATGGTAGCATCTATTGGATTTTATAAGAATTTTATTTCGCCGCTCCTACCTCCTGCTTGTAGATTTTTCCCGACATGTTCACAGTATGGAGTGCAAGCGATTCAGGAGTTTGGGCCGGTGAAGGGTGGAATTTTGACAGCGTGGCGTATTCTGAGATGTTCACCGATTGGAGGTAAAGGGTATGATCCCCCTCGATGGCCTCCCTGCTGGTATTGGGGAACTGGGGAGACTTGATAATCTATCCTTACCTATTTGTACACATTAAAAGGTTTAAGCTCAATCAATTCGAATGTACGAAGTGGTAAACGTAGAAAGGAATGATTCGTGTTAAGTTTCAATAATTATTGGAAAAATCTACGAAAGGATCTTCACCGTCATTGAAGTTTGGAATAATCGCTTCGTCGTCAGATTCTTCATAGTTTTCAAAGTTGGAGGTGTCATCATCTCCATTTAAGTGCGGGATTATTGGAGCATCTATTCCCTTATTAAGTAATTTTTGGAAGTCCATCGAAATGAATAGTTTGCTCTTCTTTATGTCGTGTACTCCTGCTTTTAGACAACCATATCGTTTCGTTAAATCAGAAATAAGTAATTTCTTAACCAAAGATTTTGCACTTTTGTCAAAGCCTCGTGGGAAACATACTTTGCTTGAGAGCACTTGCTGGTATATGCACATAGGATCTTCGTCAACGAAGGGAGGTTCTCCTGCTAACATTTCGTAAATAAGAATACCAAGTGTCCACCAATCTACTCCTTTCCCGTGGCCTTTGTTTAGGAGAACTTCAGGAGCAATATATTCTGGTGTGCCACATAAAGTATAAGTTTTGAATTTTACCCGTTTCGCAAATCCGAAATCGGTTACTTTCAAGTAACCATCCCTGTCCAGGAGTAAATTCTTGATGCGACGATATAATATATCATTGTTAGGTATATTTACATTTGTTGCAAGATAAGTTTGCTCAGTGATACTTTTACTTACCTCTGGCTTTAGATCCCGATAAATTATATCTCTAGAATGGAGAGATTCAAACATCAGGACAACATGTGCAGCATAAAATTGAGCTGCATCACATTCAAATTGACCAACGTTCCGAAGATAAGTAAAAAATTCACCACCGTTTACATACTCTAAAACCATGTAAAGATATCGATCATCCTGAAATGTTGTTGCTAGATTAACCATAAATGGATGTGGATCTTGTGATAGCAGCTGAAGAATACTCGTCTCCGATTTTAAATGTTCAAGCTAGGAGATGAGAGAAATTGAGACAGATCCTTACGATTCATTATTAATCGACATCGCAACCTTACCTGTTGAAATCGTATTATTTCAGATTTCTTCAAAACTTTTACTGCATAGTGTTTTCTATTTCTTCTATGGGTTGCAAAACGCACTCGACCAAACGATCCCGTCCCTAGTGTAACACCGACGTCGAATTCGTGTATTGATGAAACATCTTCCATATTCAGGCCAAAACGATTTCTTTACAAAATTAGGAAGTATATCGCTTCAGATTGTCACACACGTAACTTTCTAGATACAAATCTGAGGAGCAAGTACTAACTAGTGCATTGATGAGACACATATTGATGTAATTTTTCAAGTTACAAAAGTCCAAGACTCTTCACGATTCAAATTTCTGATTCGCTCATCTCATTTAATTTACTGCGACTGTTTTCAAAATCATCAGGATCTTCGTAGTCTCCACTTTCCACAAATTTTTTGCGCAGCGTTGTTTAGTAATCTTTTAAAAATTGCCGCGTCTTGATCAGATACACTGTTGCTAAATTCTTTAAGAACTATTTCAGTCGAAACTCCTTCTTTGTGTTCCTCTTTCGATAAAAACTCATAAATACGCTGTTGAAGTTGCGCGTAGGTTGATACATCACGCAACCTTTCATTTTGATGAGACGTTGGTGTTTTGGACGTTGCGCCAATATCTAATATTTTGCGTGTTTCCCTTAGTTTGGCTAGCACTGAATTAGAAGATGACGTCGTAGAAGACACTAGACCCACAGTGGATACCCTTCCATCCTCAATTTTTCCAGATTCACGACCAGAAATCACATTGCCACCAAAGCGTTGTTGTTTGGTCTCCTGTAAACCTGTCCATGTAGGTTCGAACAAATGTCTTGGCCTTCCACGAATGCTTTGCCGTAGCGCGGCTTTACAAATGTGTAAGCTTATTGAAATTTCAAAGAGCAGATAATCGAAAAAATGATATTCTTACCAGCAGCTCTCTTGGCTACAAGTTGAGCTTCACTTTCAAGTTCATCACCCGTGCGAGCAGACGGGTCTGTCGCGAAGTCATGGTCAAAGATACCAGCTAGACCTTTGCTGCGAAGAACAGCTTTCAAAGTGTCTTTGTTTTCATTTGCGTCGGATACTGCTTTTTCGCTCAAATCGGATTTCAAGGAGGCTGGTTCTACAATTCCACCTCCTAAAACTTCTCCAGTTTCAGTGATTCCGGAGCTATGATCCTCTAATGATGAAGAATCATCTTTTAGTGTAAATAGATCCTTCAAATCGCCTTGGGAAAATAATCGCCGTTGTCGAGGATCTTGTAATACTGACTGGCTGAGTGCCGTCTTAAATATTTGCCTTTGACAAAAAAATGATGATGACTCTTCGACTTATAGAAATAACTTTCTTCACTTACCGATGATATATTTTTTCTTCAATAGTTCCAGCTGTAATGAGACGATATACAGTGACAGAACGCTTTTGACCAAAACGCCAAGCTCTTTCGCGCGCTTGCGCATCAGTCATAGGATTCCAATCGGGGTCGAACAATATGATGCGATCTGCCCCAGTTAAATTGACGCCAACGCCCCCCGTTCTCGTTGTTAAAATCATGCCAAATATGTTAGGATTGCTGTTGAATCGATCGATGAGGTCCTGACGAGAGCCCACATTAGTATTTCCATCAAGTCGAAGAAAGATCATACCGCAAGATACTACAAATCGTTGGATAATATTTAACATTTGTCGAGTTTGAGAAAAAATGAGCACTCGATGCCCCTGTTTCTTCCACAATGGTAGTAATTTAGAAAGAATCTGTTCAACAACAACGTTGGTGAGTGAAAAATACGACGATTTGATCATTTTGCGAACTTAGCTTTACCTCTAGTTTCCCTGATCGACTCTCTAAATCTGATGATAAGGACGAATTATCGTTATCACTATCAATCTCACCACCATTCTCAAAGAAAGAATCATACGACTCTTCTTCTAAGTCACAAATTAAATCAGGGTGGTTACAGATTTTTCTCAAAATTGTAATAGAACGAAAGCATTTATTGTTGCCGCCTATAATCATCTTTACTTCATTTGAACGAAGATACGCTTCGTACATAGATCGCTGACGTCGAGTCAGTTTGCAGAATAACACCTGTTCCGTCTTCCCAGGCATATTGCCGACTTCTTTGATATCTTTCTTCTGCCTCCTAAGCATATACGGATTAATGAGATCTCTTAAAACGAGTGCACATCGATATGCAAGTTGAACTTGAATTTTCGACGCATTGCTATAACCTCCGCGTTTGATGGGATCTGCAAACTCGACCTCAAAAGTAGGTAATGTACCCAACCTCCCAGGAAATATAAAATCAAAAAGACTCCAGAGTTCAAGCAAATTGTTTTGTATCGGAGTCCCACTAAGAAGAAGACGATGAGGGGTTTTCAACCTCTAAGTAGAAAAGTGAATTTCATCTTATTACAGACATGAATCGATAGGTTTTCCAACTCACCTTACAAGTCAACGTTACATCAGCATTTGGATTTCTAATTTTTTGTCCTTCATCCAGTATGACATAGCTCCACAGATGACTCGAATAAACATCAGAACAAAGTCTAACTTGCTCATAAGTAGTCAGAACACAGTAGCCCGAGCCGCAAAAGACATCATCAGTGTTTTCATCGTGTCCTTCCTCAATAATTTCGTTAACCCTGTACTTTCGAGAACGCCGAAGCCATTTTTCAAGGCCATCGAACAAATGAAGGTTTGCTTTTCTTGAATACCCGTCTTTTTCTCCAGAGTTGTGAAGTAATATTCGACGCAGCCCTGGTGCCCATACTTTCAATTCATTCAACCAATGATGTAAGACTGTAGCTGGTGCGATGATGAGCACGCTATCTAATAACCTGCAGGACGCCATAGCACCTAAAAAGGAAGTAACTTGCACAGTTTTACCTTCACACGAGTTAGCATGAACAAGATTATGTTTTAATGTTTGCGGCGACGCGCTTACCGAGACCCATTTCATCCCCTTTAGGAAAATTTGATAATTATGGTGTAAGATGACATTTTCAACTATTGAATTCAAACGTACCTACAATACCACCTGCGCCTTGCTTGTGCAACTCCCACATCCATGACAAAGCTGTTCTCTGATAAGGAAACAGTCTGTCGTTCATCCAGGCTGACAGGGAGAAACAATTTTAGACAATTGTTCCTGTCATCGTCGACGATTCAGTCTGAAAGCTTACCTGGTATTACTAAGCCACCTGCAAGGACAGCATCACCGGGAAGAACTTCGCTTTCTTGCTCATCCATCTTGCGCATCGACGATATGCCTGAGTAAAGAAACACAATCATGTTGAAAATCATGCCATATATGCTTGATCAAAAATAATTTATAGCTCAACTACGAAATACCTGTCGTCATCCATTCATACACACGATCATCGTAGCATTTATCGTCCATATCATCTAATGCTTTTCGCCGCTTGCGCAAATGAGTTGGAGTTGAATTTGATTTTCTTTTCTTTGGTTTTATTTGTTTTTGTACAATTTCTGAAGTAATGATGTTGCCCCCAGCAGCGATACGTCGATGAGCTCTGGTAACGCGACCAGACCTTTTTTGGCATTTATTGATATGATCAGAAAGAAAAGCATCTGCATTTTGTTGACTGTCTTCCAACTGAAATCTCAAGGAACAAATAGGACATGTGACAACAATATTGGAATCAACGGACTCCTGCTCATTGTTCGTTGCCTCCTCGTCGTTAAACTCACACTCGGATATATTGTCAGTACTATCCCATGACACGTCACCATCTACTACCGTCTGTAGCCTTTCTTTAGCTTGTAGCCTGCGTTCATTTCGCTTACGTTTACGCCGATCAAATAATCGCCGCACGTCAGATTTTGACTCAGAATCATTGAGCATGTTCAACTTTAGAGTCATCATTGAATTTCGTTTAGAATTCTTTATCTCGATATTTTTCTGGCGATCTGCTAATGCTTGTTTTCCGAACGATGCAGAGGATGATTGAGAATAAATAGGCAACCCTTTTTTGACTCTTTCTAAAACTTCAGAAGCTGTCACCTTTTCATTTACCTTATCATTCTCCGACTCTCCATTTCTTCTATCCGCTGAGTTTTTGCCTTTGCTCCCTCTAACTAATTCTTGCGAGAGTTTAGGCTGAAACCTCGCATTTTCATCGGATAACGCCCCACTACCTTTCGCATAATCGGGCATATTTTCCGGATTGATTTTAAGATCACTCTCCAAATATGTCAAAAGAATCTGAAGCTTCATGTGTAACTTTAACTCCTCTGCACTCTCCAACGAAGAGTTTGATGTATATTGCAACTTTCTTAACCTTCCTATCTCTGATCGAATATTGGAAAGTATTTTAAACACAGCAGAAATTTCATTGGATGAGGTATACATCATTTGTTTATGTTTTCCACCCGCTTTTCTTCTACCAGCATCATTGCCCATCGTCAACGAACACAAACTTTTTAAATCCGGAAACCCAAATACCCTCGGACCATTCGATGCAAGCTTGGAAAAATTATCATCCGGTGAAAGAGCCTTTGCTGCCTCCAACAAGGGCAGCTGAGGTGCTGACTTCAACGTTGCCTCTAACAAAACTTGTTCCTCATAGCTCGATTGCTTGCATATGTCCACGGCTGCGTCTGTCCCAGCAAGGAGAGCCGCAACTTCATCTTCCTCAGACATTCGAATATCCTTATCACTGGCTTTTTCCTCCATGGGTACTGGTCTTATAGAGATGGTAGCCGCTTTCAAAGTTTGGTTTAAGTTAATTTTTTGGATGATATTCTGAGTCGTTTACTCAGATACGAGAAATCAAAAAAGATGACGGAGGTTCCGGCTCAGAGCTCTTAAAGTTCGTCTTGAGTTCGCATTGTTTGCTCGTCTCACCCGCCACCAATTTTCTTTTCCTCTCGTTCGTTGAAAACAAGTATGAATTCTTTTCGAGACATGGAGATTCAATATAAGTCCAATCTTTGTTCCATTGTATATTTCATTCCGCTTTTGATACCATGACTGCTGCCAAACCATCCAAACAAGATCTGCAGATCATTGCTTCGAAAGCTATTCGAAAATCAGATGACGGAAAACTTAAAATAAAGAAATTGATTAAGAAGGTGTTAAAGAAAACAGGTGCCGACAAAGGTGTAATATCACCCGAGTTCTTTCATGCCAATGATTTGTTCGAGGTTTGTTCAAAAGGTGTGTATGTATCGTTGGCACAAGCAAGCGACGATCGACAGAAGACCGATGTGAAACGGAAAAGAGAGGACAAAAGTTTAACCGAAAGTAAGGCGAAGAAAAAGAAGAAAAATGTGGAGGACAAGTCTGGGGATATCGACTCCTGGCGAAAGGATAACAAGGTTGCAATAGAAGGAACAAAAGATAAAGATGTTTCATATTTGAAGCCAATACAGTCTTTCGATGATGAACATATTTCCAATTTGAATAGTAAGCTTCTCAAATATTGCACAGAAACGAAGGGATTCTCGAAGCCCTCTCCTATACAGGCACAGTGCTGGCCAATTCTCGCAAGCGATAAACACGTTGTTGGAATCGCGGAGACAGGATCTGGGAAGACACTAGCATTTTCTGTTCCGGCTTTGTCCGCATTGAAAACTAAGAAGTACGTGCAAATGCTCGTGCTCGCCCCTACCCGGGAACTCGCAATGCAATCGCACAATGTTTTGGAAGAATTTGGGAAAATTATTGGGCTTGGAAGTATGGTAATTTATGGCGGGGTTAGTAAGGCAGAGCAAATTAGTAGACTAAATAAAGATTGTCCTCAGTGTATCGTTGCAACTCCCGGCAGATTAGTTGATCTATTAAGTCAGAAATGTTGTGACTTGTCGAAGGTTCACTATCTTGTTTTGGATGAGGCTGACCGAATGCTCGATATGGGTAAGAGTTTTTGAAGTGCAAAATAATTTTGACTTATGTCGCTCAAATTGTCAGTGTGTTATTTCAGGTTTCGAGGAAGATGTACGCAGAATCATTGGTCACTGTAAGCCAAAGGAAAAGCGCCAAACCGCAATGTTTTCTGCGACTTGGCCTGCATCAATTCAGATGCTTGCTGGGGAGTTCCTTGTTGACCCAGTTCGCGTATATGTTGGTTTTGAGGCGATTGTTGATGAAAATGGAGATGCAAGTGGTATCAATGATTCCCTTAGTGCAAACAAAAGAGTTTCTCAAGAAATCGAGGTAATCGAAGATCGTGCTCGCGAGGTTAGATTGAAAAAACTCTTACAAAAGCATAATGCAAGTGGTAAGAACCTCGTTTTAGTTTTCGCACTTTATAAGAAAGAAGCGCAAAGACTTGAAGACAATCTTAAAAGAAGCGGCTTCAACTGCTGCTCAATTCATGGTGACAAAAACCAAGAATCTCGCACAAGAGCACTTTCTGAATTCAAAAGTGGGAAATGCCCAATATTGGTTGCGACTGATGTAGCAGCAAGAGGTCTTGATATTCCCAATGTCGAACTTGTCATCAATTTTACATTTCCTCTTACAATAGAAGATTATGTCCATCGGATTGGACGTACTGGACGCGCAGGTAAAACTGGAGTAAGTTACACGTTTTTCCAGCCGGGTGACAAGTCACATGCTGGAGAGTTGCAGCAGGTATTAAAGCAGGCAGGACAATCTATTCCCGACGAGCTCAAGAAATTTGGGAGTACCATAAAGAAGAAGGAACACAAACTTTACGGTAATTTTGGACCAAAAAGCAATGGCATTCCGATGAAGAAAGCAACAAAAATAGTTTTTGATAGTGACTCTGAATAATTATTTCCTTGGCCACAGAAATGTTTATTTTTTGATGTGTGAGTCGTTGACCAAACGCTTGACTTAGGGCTGTCAGAATGCGCTGAGATTTTACGAATCTACAGCATTGGAGAATATTGATGTTGGATAGCGACGGTGATGTCTTCTTGACAGAAAATCTTAAAGTGAAGGATTTTACCTACTACTATTTAAAAACGAGATCGATAATGAAAAGATGCTTAGCGACTTCAAGCAGAGTCTTCAACAGCTTGTAATTTGTGAAATATAAAAACGTTAACAAACGGCACATCTGCCATCTCTGTATGAAATGTTCCAGGAACCTACTGTATTTTGCGGGAGTCAAACATACTTTGTACATTGATTTCCTTGTTGCTTTCGGTTTATCTTATGCAATAACATGGCTTCCATTTAATGATTGTGTAGAAGAATGTTCGTTGTTCGGTGCATTAACCGGTTGAAAACTGACAATGAAATGATCCTTATTCTGTTGGAGGTTTCCTGTTACAAACACCTCTGCTTGATAGTTGTTGGACTGTTCTTTATCGGCCGAATCATCAACACCCACAAGTGCTAATTGATTGAGCATTTCATCGTTATTGTCCATGTATTGTCCATCTGCATCTTTTCTTGCGCATACCTCTTTTCAACTCTTTGCCAATGGCATCATTTTACCACTGCTTTCTTATCGTACCTTTACACAAAAATGAAACACACGAAAACAATTTGGATACAGTTGAACACCAATCCATCCGAAACATAATAAGCGTACTCACCAATACTCAGCTTCGGCCGTATACCAGCTTGCAACGCCGTATATACCGCTGATGCACATTAAGTGCCCAACGCTGCGGTTCCGAATTCTACAGGGGAAGCGTTGCTGGTTACAATCGTATCATATTACAAAAATATTACTATAATATTTATGTGAATGTGTATTGTAGTAGAGGGTTAGGGTTTGAGATACAATAAAAGTGGAAAAAGTCTCTGTGTGTGGTGCAATGTGCAATGCATATTTATTTCCCTATCACAAATAGACGTTTTCTCCATGACAATGTAGACAAACTTTGCTGTACTTACATGTACCGCGCGTATCTCAGACTGGTTCTTACGTTAAATTATGATGTTCCTTTCGTAGTCCACGTAATTCACGGTAGTCGTAGGCATCTTCGCCGTAGTCATGTGCCACGTTCCTTAGGCAAGCGATATGTTTATATAGAGTATAAGGTAGACTCTAACGTAGCAGAGGTAGTATATAAAGTAGTAAAGTGAGGATCAAAGTAGGTGTTAAAATTGTTACAGAA
>Ga0115008_10003860_pt1 | contig 12409 bp, 15 predicted proteins | sample FraStrMetagenome_FD_87164 | JGI IMG/M metagenome (GOLD analysis project Ga0115008, IMG submission 87164) | Marine eukaryotic phytoplankton communities from Arctic Ocean - Fram Strait ARC3M Metagenome | ecosystem: Environmental > Aquatic > Marine > Oceanic | place: Fram Strait | collected...
AATCAGGTTTGGAGTGAAATGTGAACTGAGATGGCAAAGGGACCCTGAGCGGGTGGGGGAGAGCTTGGGCGGGGGGGGGGGCGGGCAGTGGACAGATCATGCCTCGGGAGTCGATCGCCTTTTGGTTCGTTGTCCACCATGGGAAGGAACTGCCATTTGGTGACCCAGAATCGGGCTCTTATCACTGAGTAGCTTCTCCAGGTTCGTGTTCGTGGGCACCACCCAGTCACCCTTGCCATCCGAGAGGTCCCGTTGCCATGATTCCCCTTGTTTGCATCCAGCATCACACCCACAAGCCACGTGTTGGCACGGACAGCTAGCGGAGACTGGCAGAGCGCAACACGGCCGTCCGCATCCGGTTTTGCAAGCTCTTCAAACATCGAGATGTTGACCGTGTTCATCAAATTCGCCGCCTTGTTCAAATGCCCGATCCTTAGGGGTGCCGTTGCCGAGGCCGCCAGGAAAGAGCGTCCCAACCACTTTGCGATGCATGGCAAAGACCGATTGGCTCGAACGGTACGCGGTCACGTGCTCATTCATCTGCTCCGCCTTCGTCTCGTTGACGAGGTAGCTGGTACGTGGTAGGGCCTAAACTTCTGCCCGACGACGTCCTCGACGCACCGGTCCGCCGAGTTTCGCCGTACGGCTTTAGAGTCAGAGAGAGAGCACGACGGTACATACACTTTATACACTGTAGACCTACGGCTTTACCCACATGGTCACGGACTTGCATGAGCATGTGTGAATGGAAGCGACACACAAAGCCGTACATCTAGGTAGGAGGTATTTTCTTCTCAATAACAAGGTCTGTGAATCACCTCTGGCACTTTGAGCACAGGACCTCCGGTAGCCGCGGCCCGCGCACGGGCGTCCAGCCGGGCGGCTCCCAGACGCAGTCCTCCGGCCAGGGCTTGCCCAGGTGGTCGAGCAAGATGCGGAAGGCCTGGAGGTCGACGTCGCCCCGGATGGGGTTGTCGGGCGGCTCGTTTGGCGGGAAGAAGATCCAGCCGGGCACCTGCGTGCGGGAGGGGAGGCATCATCCAGTTCGGAGAGCGGACATCGAGGCGAGGGGACGGGGCTGTCGTGGTGTCGGTGTGGGGCGAGGCACACGCCTCTGGTGCGCAGAGGCACGGGAATAGCCAGCAGGCGCGGTAGCCGCAAAAGACGAGCAGGAAGGCGAGGAGGCTGAGAACACACCCCAGCCTCACAGCGTGAAGACAGTGCAGTGCAGCCGGATGGGGCGTGTCGTCCCTCTCGCGCCAGTTGGAACACAGACGGATGCGTGCGGTTCCGCATCTACGGGTGCGGGCGTGCAGATGCCCGCCATCTCGACGGCGGGCCCCGAGTGCGGCGGGCAGGCGGCCACGCCGGCGAACAAGTACGGGTAGGCGTGGAGGGCGGTGCCGTAGATGAGGACGAGGAGGGGGATCAGCCAGAGGAAGAGCATCGTGAAGTAGAACTTGAGCGCCACAACGAGCAGCCACATGCCGAGCAGCAGGACCCACGTGTAGATGTACTTTGCCGAGTACGTCTCCGTCTTCGCGCGCCTGCGCCAGCGGCAGCGCGTCGTCGCCTCGGCTGGTCTCGGCTCGATGATTACACCCGGCGGAGCCGCAGCGGGTCTCGGCGGGTCTCGCCAATCTCGGCCGATCTCGGGGGCGCATCTCGGGTCGGATCTCGGGTCGGATCTCGGCGGATCTCGGCGGATCTCGGCGCCCGCCTGCCGGCGACGAAGCGCGTCGTCTCTGGGATGGAGTCCGCATCGAGGCAGAGGGCGAAGAGGAGGAAGTAGAGTCCGTTCTGGTTGAAGGCCTCGATCACTTGCATGATGATGAAGAACTTGGCGACGTGGTGCAGCGCCTACACGCGCAAGAGAGGCGTCCAGCAAGCAGCTGAGTGTGGGGCGCTGGGCGGCGTGGTGCAGCGCTGGCGGGCGCGTTGTCGTAGCCGAACATGACAATGGCGGGCGCGAGGAAGACGAGGTACGCGGGGACGATGACCGAGTGTATCTCGATCAGGGAGGCGTAGAAGAGAGTGCTGCAGTAGCCGTACGTGCCGCCCTCCCGCCGCGCCGCCAGAGAGCGCAGCAAGATGCGCGCCTTGTAGATGATGGCATAGTACGACTGGTCCGCGTTCGTCTCGGCCTCAATGTTCCCCCCATCCCCGAAGTTGGTCCTAAGGCTAAGCATCCCTACGCCGGCGCGAAACAGGAACCCCACGACCAGCGGCGGGAAGAGGACGTACCTGAGGGGCGAAGGAAGTGTCTCTGAAGTGTCTCTGAAGTGTCTAGGAAGAGGACGTACCTGAGGGGCGAAGGAAGTGTCTCTGAAGTGTCTTGGAAGTGTCTAGGAAGAGGACGTACCTGAGGGGCGAGACGTCCGGGTAGCCTCCAAGAAGGGTCTCCGAGGGCATCCCAAACACGGCCCGGGCGGGGAGAGAGCGCACGCGCAGACGGCGGCGACGCGCTGCGCGACCGGCAGCGGAGCGACGAGGTAGTCCTGCGGTGTGAAGACGCCACGAGCGTCGGAGTGTGAACATATGCGGCTCTGTCTTGTGCGGTGCATCCGGCGCATCGCGTGACACAAGGGTGTGCTAGCGCTCAACACAATGCCCTGGCCGCGAGAGTCCGAGTAGGGCCCCGGACACGGGATGCGCTAGAGTACAAGGGGGCGTGCTCCGCATCTAGAGAGGAGGAGTCCTCCCACTCCATGATCCGGCTCGGGCAGTTTGCGATGAACATCTGGCTCACCTGCTCACACCGCCACGGCGCGTGAAGACACGCGCTTCACGGCTAGCCGCTGCTTGCGAGAGGCGTCTGGCTCGCGAGTGCGTCGAGCAAGATCAGTTCGAAGAGAAGGGTAACGAGCGTGAAGAGGGCCGCCAGGTGCTGCGAGGCGCCTGTGCGGCAAGACTCGGGCGAGGCTCGGAGAGAAGGCTCTCCGCCACGTTGCGGCGTCTTTGATTGGTGCGGGGCGCCGCACGCGCACGCAGACAGCCAGCAGAGCTGCGTGCACGGCCACGAGCAGCGGCAGCCGAGCCACGGCACGACAGACCAGCGAGCCTCGCCCAGCCCTGGCACCCAGACCGGCTCCGGCGCGAACACCTGGCGAGCCCGCGCCTCCGCCTCCGCCTCCGCCTGGCACTGCGCCTGCGAGGCGGCGCTGCCGCCGCCGCCCGCCCCGCCGCTCCACACGGCGCGCAGCGGGAGCGCCTAGAGGACGCAGACGGGCATACTCGCCATATAGCATTCATGATGCGAAGTGATGATACCACCTTCGTAAACAACAATGATGGAGAGAGTAATGATGCTTTCGCGCCTCGACGACGCGCACAATGGTCGTCCCCGCGCGGTGGGGGAGACCGAGGGGCCTCGCCAGCGTGATCGAGCTGTACGCCTTCAGGAGGTTGAAGCCCGCCCCTCCCCCCTTCCTGCCCGGCTCTGTCCGGGTCGGCTTGCCCAGCGAGACGATGGTGTGCTCCTGAGAGTCAGGCGATGGTGTGACATCGAGGTGTGACATGGCAGAAGTGTGTCCGTGTGTGAGAGCTCACCTCCTCTTCCTCACCGAGCCGGATCCGATCGCCGATTTTGAGGCGGCCGTCACCGAGATACGGGTAGAGGACGTCGTCGCCAGCCGCCACTGCCTTTTCGAGCAGTTTTTCCTCCGTCGACGATCCGACGCCGCTGAGGCTGGCCTGTGCGACTTCGAGGAGCCTGCAAAGGAGAGCGCGTGTCCTTGACGTGCGTGTGTGTGCGTGGATGTGCGTGTATCATTGGCGCACCGTCGAGTGATCCCTATCGTGGCGGCCCACTTGAAGATGCTTTGCGAGTAGAAGACGGTGAACCTGTGGTCCTGCATCTTCACCCAAGCCTGCGGTGGCACCAAAGTCGGTGAGCTTGCCGCCAGTCGTGCAGAGGCAGCTCGCGAGGTCAAACGAACCCGTGCTTGCACGCTGAGCAAAGCGTACGGCAGGATTTCGTATTCGGTCGGACAGTCGTATCCCGCACCTCCGTCGCCGAGCCAGTCGTCGCTTGGCCAGAAAGGCACTCGTGTCAACTCGTGCTCGATTTCATCTGCTTGCTGCTCCAGCGCGTCTGCCTGCTCCGCGACCTTTCGCCTTTCGTGACTGAGGTCCGCAAGCGTGTTGGACAGGCAGGCGGCCATCCTGTCGCTGAGCAGCAAGGCGGGATCAATATAAACGCCAGTATCGTTCAGGATTGAGCTCTGAAGACGCGACGGCGTGCAGTGATCACCTGCCAGTCGACAGCGCCGCAATCCTTCTCTGACAGAAGAACAGGGGGAAAAAGAGGAAATTCCCGTCAAGAAGGCCGGGCCACCACATCGCACCTCATCAGAAAACAGACAACCCCAAACGAGGGATGGGGGAGGAGGACAGGGTCCACACCTGCACGAGCAGGATTTTGGAAGGACGATCAGGGGCACAGGTGGGGCTCTCCTGCTCCTGACAGATAGATGCGCCGCCACACGCAAAGAAGTGGATTTCCGCAACATCCGTGTGGCTTCCACCTTACACTCCACTTCGCTCTCAAGAAATAGAGAGAGGGGAGGAGGCGCAGAAAGAAATAAAAAGAAGGCTCCCAACTCAAGGGAGGTATGTATGTATGTAGAAAGATAAGGGAGGGAGGCGCAGGACGTTGCGTCCCGCTTCTTGTTATCTCTGCTGCAGCCATCCTCCATCCTGCTCCGGCAAAAGCGTCGCCGCCGACATGGGCAGCCTGCAGGGCGTGTCCAGCGGAGGGAGTTGAGAAGAAGCTGTCGCGGAAGGCCGACCAGGCGCGGCAGGCTCGCGCACGCCACAAGCAGTTTGTCGCAGAGCTGCAGGAGGAGCGGGCCGCGACCGCTTTAGTTACTAGGCTCTATGATCACGAGAGTTGCACTTGTGTTCCGCGCCGCTCACCGTTTGCCGCTCCTCCGACTCACTCGGCCGTGTTGGTCGCGCTCTTGATGAGCGCCTCGTCCATGTTGCGCTCGTGCAGCAGGCCGTCCAGCGTCCTTTCCCCGCCCGGGCCCTCAAGCACGATGCGGTGGATGGTCACGTGGCTGCTCTGCCCGGCGCGGCGGACGCGCCCGATGGACTGCTGCTCCTTGCCGACCGCCGCGATCACCCTCTCGCCGTCCTTGGGCGGGCTCGACAGCGGCGCGTACAGGATGACGTGGTGGCAGCCGTGCTGCAGGTTGAGGCCCGCGCCGTCGTCGTACGCGAGAAGCAGCACGCGGCACTTGCGCTGCGCGACGCTGAGCTCGGTGGGCGGCTCGTCGAACTCGAGCACCAGCTCCGCGGCCCGCTCCTGCCCCTCGCCCGGCCTCGCGACATCCGTCGGCAGCCCGAGCCCCGCCACGGCGCTCGCGGCCGCCTCGATGCCGTCCGTCGGCGCGAAGACGAGCACCTGCTCACAGGTGTGTGCGTGAAGAGAGCTGCCCCCAGCCCGCCGGCGCAACGACGAGTCCGCCTTGGCGAGAGGCTCCGCATCGTGGATACGCTGCACGCACGCCTTGAGCGCCGCCCCGCGCTCGGCCGCCGTCGCCGCCGCGAGCGCCAGCCGGTTCCACTTTGCGTCGTCGCAGGCGTCGGCGTCGGGGCAGAGCGGCACGGAGGGGTACGTGGCGCACAGGGCTGCGTACTCGGAGTCTTGCTTCAGCCGCGCGGGCACGAGGACGGTGCTGGACGGGACCGACTCCTCGACGACGTTGCGCCGGGTGGCGGCCCTTACGAAATCCTGCGCGGCGCGCACCGTCTCGGCGCTGTACAGGCGGCTGGGCACCGCGTCGTGGTAGCGGAGGAAGAGGTCGCGGCCGCTCGCGCGCTCGACGGTGCGCCAGTGGTTCGAGGCGCCCGTCACGTAGGTCCCAGCGCACAGGGAGGCGAGCTCGGTGATGCGAGCGGGCGAGGAGAGGAGAGGCGTGCCAGTGAGGCCAAAGACGCCGCGCTGCGCGAGGAGAGGGCGCGACGCGACGTCCGGGTGCGCGATGCCGAGAAGCTCGCGCACGGCACACGATGAGCGCTTGGAGGACATGGCGCTTTCGTCGGCGTCATCGGAGCCCATGCAGAGCGGCTCGTGGCACTCGTCGATGATCACACGCCGCCAGCGGAAGTACTCGATCGGCACACCTAGCCGAGATGTAGCCGAGATGGAGCCAAGAGTAGCCGGGATAGAGCAGAGGTGTTCCATCTCGGGGCACCAGTGTCGCTGTCGGCGAAGGTCTTGGCGCGCAGGGCGGGCAGCGTGACGGAGAGGTAGCGGTACGAGAAGTAGGCCGCCGCCTCGCGGTCCTCCTGCCGCCCCTTGACCTTGCCGTAAGGGTCGCGCGAGCCAGCCGAGAGCCAGACACCGTAGATCATCGTCTCCGCGTCCCCCCCGCCCGCCTCGCGGTTCTTGTTGCGGCGATGCAGGAATGGTGGCAGCGCGTCGATGCCCGCCGCCTCGGTTAACACCTCGAGGTACGTGTCCTTGCGCGAGTCGAGCGCCTTTGCGAGGGCCTGCCTCTCCGCGACGCTTTTCCCCTCGAGCCGCTCCTCCGCCCGCCGCGCCTCCTTCTGTGCTTCCTGCGTGTGCAGCGCCGACGCCTAAAGTAGAGTAGAACGGTCAAGCAGAAGAGATGGTTAGTGGGACGCGCCACATCCGACCATGTGCCTTGACAACCGCCGCCTTTTCGAAGGCGCACGCCTTGCCGCTGCTCGCACAGCCGAGCAGGTCCGACACGATGAGCACCACGTCTGCCTCGCGCAGCTGCCGGCTCGTGAGCTGTTGCAGGTGCGCCGCGCTCTCGATGCGCAGCGTGCGCAGCTTGCCGCCGCTGAATCGGGCGATCTCCGCCTCCCACTGGCGGATGATCAGCGGCGTGACGACGATGAGCGTTGCGCGGCTCGTCCGACTGTCGCTCAGGGGCAAGCGGCGCGCCGCCTCCGCGTCTGCAGCGACCAGTGCGATGACGGTGACGGTCTTGCCCGCACCGAGCGCGTCGGCGAGCACGCCCCCTCGCAGCGGCCCCTCGATGCCCGCCTTGGCCTCCAGGTGCCAGCCCACGGCCGGCAGCTGCGCGTCGGCGTAGTCGCGCTCGTCAAAGGCGACCTCGCCCGCCTCGATGGCCTGCAGCCAGCGCAGCACCGCCAGCTGGCGCGGGTAGAGAGAGAGGTCCTCCGCCCAAAAGGCCGTAGGCGGCTGCGCCGCGAGCGGGTCGCCCTTGCTGCTGCGGATCGGGAAGTCGCGAGCGCAGCTAGCGTCGAGGCGGGTGCCGACATGCCAGTCCACCTGCAGCGCCGCCGTTGCACCCGCGTCCAAGTTGCGGCCGCGCAGCAGCCTCTCCGCCGCCTGGTGCGCCGCCACCTCCACGCGCGGCGCAACCTCGACGCAATTTGTGGCCTGCCCCTCGTCGCTCAGCCGCACCTCCCACGCCTGCGGGCGCGCGTTCATGGCCCGCTCGTACGCGTTCGACTGCTCCGTGTCGTACACGCGCCGCCGCCCGTCCCACACCTCGGGTGGGCGGCATGGCGCACTCACCTCGCACTTGCCCCACAGCGCGGCGTCCTCGCCCAGGCCAGCGACGCCGCTCAGCTGGGCGAAACCGAAGCGCAGCAGTGGCGCCGCGAGCGCCTCCGCCAGCCGACGCTCGGCCGCGCTGGAGGCGGCGGCGAGGATAGCGAGGCGGCCTCCACTCGCGTGCTGGCGGAGCTTGCTCATCGTGCCGCCCGACAGCCCGCTCACGACAAAGGTTGGAGGGCCCGCGCTCGCCGCCCTCTGCTCCACCGCAAGCCCGCTTTTCTCCTCAAGCAGCTTGACGGCCGGGGCGCGCCTCCACTCGAGCAGTGTCGCCGGGGCATCGACCACCTTGCCATCTGTGAGCGCCGCCTGCCCGAGGAGTAGCCGAGGTGTAGCTGAGGTACAGCCGATACTTCAGTTATGCTTTAAGTCACACCTGCCCGAGCGCGTGCAGCCACTCCAACACCGGCTGGTTGGGCCGCAGCCGCAGCTCCGCCACGTGGAAGGCGCGGCCGTCGCGGTACGTCGGCGTCGTGCCAAAGACAAGGTGGTCGGGGCCGGTGCGGTCCACGTCCGGGTTGACAAAGAGCCACATCGCCTCGGAGCCGCCCGCTGCCTCGCGCTTCCACAGGGCGCCAAACACCGTGGTGCCGCGGCAGCGCTGGCGGACATATGTGCCGCCGACCAGCGAGGCCGCCTGCGTGTCGCTACTACCGACGTGGATCTTGTTGGCAACGACCTCCTCCTTGAAGTCGAGCAGGCCCATCTCAGAGCGATACGAGGACGAGACGTCGCCGTGCTCCGGCTCGAAGGAGAGGGTGGCGGCGCGCTCCTCGCACACCTCCCACTCGTCCGCGTTGCTGGTGCCGCCGCCACCGCCGCCGCGCAGCACCAGCCGCGCCGCCGGCGGCAGCAAGCCGCGCTTGCCGCCGCTGAGGTCGTAGAGCGTGGCCGTGATACCGACGCCCGCTGCGCCCATGCGGCCAAAGGCGACCGAGAGCGTCGCCACGGGCGCGGCGCCCTCCCCGCCGTGAGACACGTACTTGATGCGAACCGCGTCGCGATCGCGGTCGACGCGGAGCAGCCGGAAGAGCTCGGTGCCTGCTCACGGATGCAGGAGTGAGGAGAGGCGGTTCTCAGCTACGCCACGCGTCGGTGTGAAGGCCCGGTGCCGATGCCGCTGCCGGCGAGCGGCTCCTCGAGCTGCAGCGCATCCGGCATGGCGCGGCGCAGGCTGCCCTCGAACTCCTCGGGCGTGGCGCCGTCACCGTCGCCGGCCGCCGCGTCTGCACCGAAGCGGCCACCCTCCGGGTGCAGCGGCAGCATGGTGTGGCTCTCGAGCTGCACGTGGGCCGCACACATGCCGCACAACGTCGCCTGGCAGCAGCTGCAGCGCAAGATGCCGTGCTGGGACACGTCGCCGGAGCTCTCGCACGTGCACAGCACCGAGCAGCACTGCGCACGGCCCGCCAGACCGACGAACGGCCCAAAGCTGAAGCGCTTGTGCTCCGCGCCGCTTGGTGCCGCCGCGGGCTCCGGTGCAGCGGATGGCGGATGCGGGGGGGCCGCCTCTGCCTCTTCGGCAGAGGACTCTCCGACCTCATCTTTGGCGGCAGTGGCGGCGGCGGCGGCGGCGGCGGCGTGTGGCGCGATGCAAAAGGCGCTAAGTATGCAGGCGGAGACCACGGGGAGCGACATGGCGTTCCCCGCAAGGTCTGAGAGCTGCACCTCCGACTCGCCTCCGAGGAGCAGCTGGTCGGCCGGAATGCCGGAGAGGAGAAGCTTCTCAAAGCCGGAGATCTCTCGGCCTCGCTTGAAGTGGTACATCTGGCCGCCCGGCGTGAGGCACCCGGTGATGCCCGGCTTGTTGACGGTGTCGCAGAGATGCGGGTTCTGCGACAGGTCGACGAGCGCGTTGTGGTGCAGCAAGTCGACCCCCGCCTCGGCGTTCTTGATGGCCTTGATCTCGGCGTGGTCGAGCGAGTGCTGCGACCAGAAGCCGCACACGTCCTGCATCCAGTAGGGCGAAAGCAGCTTTGGCGGCGCCTGCGGCCCCCACCGCGTGAGCGGGCGAGCGTTGATGTCCATGTTCGCGCCAAGCTCGGCCGCGTCGTTGACCGATTTGTTGGTGTGGTCGCGTTCGGGCAGCATGTGGATGCAGTTGCGGAAGCCGAGGAAGTAGCGCGTGTTCGCGTTCCTGTTCGTCGTGTACAAGTCGCCGCCCCACTGCTCCGCAGCGAGCCTATCCACAGAAGGCGCCGTGAAGAGGCGCGTCTCTCGCACCCCGCCTGCCAGCTGCTCCGCCGCGAGCCTCTGCGCGATGGGCGAGCGGAGCACGTCGCGGAATCGGCGGATACGGTCGGACGAGTCGGGCAGCAGGAAGGCCTCCACCGGGTGGTCGAGCGTCGTCTCCAGCGACTGGACGAGCTTCTTCCAGCTCGCTGCGACCGTCGCCTCGTCGAGGCCGCCGTAGGTGCCTGCCTTCCACGCGAGCAGGTACTTGCGGGATCGCGTTTGGGGCAAGCCGTACTTCTTCGTGTCGACCGCCATGAAGGTGGCGTGGTATTGCACCTTATAGGGTCGGATGTCGGTCTGAACAGGGCCCCCGACGGCTCCGCTGCCAAAGCTATGTGAGCCGGACCGGCATCTCGAACACCAGGGTGGCGCTCTTGTCGTCTTGCGAGAGGCCGAGCGCGCCGCAAAGCTTGACCAGCTCCACGGTGCCGCCGCGCTTAAGCTTGAGCGGCGCGAGGGTCGCCGCATCGATGGACACCTCGCCGCCCTTCTTGGTGAAGGTCGCACGAAGTGCCGCGCCCAGTCGGAGCCCGTGCTGTGGGAACACCTGACGGTGGGATTGCGCACAAGATGTGGGCAAGAGATGACCGGAGGGGTGGCGGAGAGGTGGCCGGGGGGTGGCGGAGAGCTGGCCAGAGTGATAGCCTTAAACGATCTACGGGCGCACCTGGCTCACGACGAGCCTGCCGCCGTCCTCGAGCTCGAGCAGCGTCTCCCCGATGACCCCCGCCTTGGTGCTGTCCACCTTCTTGGCGCCCTGCGACTTGGCCGACGACTGGATGCTGCTGAAGACGTCCACGAGCCGGGCGCGACCCGTGATGAAGCCAGCCATCTTGGCCCACGGCGCGGTAATGACATTCTCGAGGAGGAGCAGGTCATGCTCGGCGGCAAAGAGGTAGTCGACGGTCGCCAGGAAGGTCTCCCCGGACGTGCCGCCGTCCTGTGCACGAGTCGACGCCATGCTCTCCCCACGATTCAATTCTAAATGAGTATCTCGACTAGTCGGCTTGATCTCGGCTTGATCTCAGCCAGATCTCGGCTAGATCTCGGCCTCGATGTCGAGCTTGACGCCCGTCGCGCGCTTGCGCGCCGAGAAGTCCTTGCAGGATGTGCCCGCGATGAGGACCTGCTCTCGGCCAGAGGCGTGAAGAGGTGCACCTCACGGACGTCTGCAGCTCGTCGCGATGGGCACCTTGAGCTCGCCCGGCGCCGCGTCGGGAATCGCGCGCTCGCCGCCGAAGCTAGTCGTCGCCATGGCTGCGCCTGCCTGCCCCTTGCCCGCCGCCGCCCTCTCCGCCAGCTCAACCACGTCGCTGAAGACGGGCACGCCCGGGAAATTGCGAGCGATGTACGCCTGCTTGAACGGCTCCTTCTCGCAGCTCATTTCGTGCCGCACCTGCAAGTGCACGCCTTCGGCCGCGAGCGCCTTGGAGGCGATGGACAGGGCGATCGCCGGCGCGTCGGTGCCGGAGCAGACCGTCTGCAAGTGCACCGGGGGGAGACCACCCGCCTCGCCCGCCTGCCCACAGCACACACACTTGAGGAGACGCGTCACACGCAACCCCGAGCAGCCCGGCTCGCGCTTGCCTTTTGCAGCGCCTGCCGCAGCAGCGGCAGCAGCTTCCGCGCCTGCTGCTTGACACCGAGCGTCACGTCGAGGTCGAAGGGCGTGTCGAGGTACGGCTGCACGCCTCCCTTGATGAGGTGCCCGCGCAGCGAGAGCCTGTTCACACTGGAGGCGTGAAGAAATGTGGCTCAGGGACGTGAGAAGTGGCCATGCAGCGCGCTTCTCGCGCTCGGCCGAGTAGCCCGGCACCTCGGCCTTCTTGAGCACCTGCGGTGGTGAGAACAGCTTCTCTCGGCACCTCTGGGCGTGGACAGCCTGGCGTCTCGCACGGCGCGCTCGAGCGCCTGCGGCGGCGGGTTGGCCCAGAGCACCTTCACCTCCTCGCGCTCCTCCTGCCGCTCCGCCTGCTCACAGAGGAGAGGGGTGAAGAGACGCGTTCTCAGCTCGTCGAGGGTTCGCGTGCCGCTCCGCCTGGGTCAAGCCCGCCGCCTTGGAGCCCGCCGCCTTGGCCTCGCCGCCCTTGCCTCCGCCCTTGCCTCCACCCTTGCCGCCCCTCTTGGACGCACCGCGCCTCTGCCTTGCGTCGCCGCCGCCACCGCCGTCGTAGTCCGAGTCGTCGGAATCGGCATCGTCCTCCTCGCCCTCGCTCTCCTCGCCCTCCTCCTCACCCTCGCTCTCCTCGTACAGCTCGTCCTCGTCCTCGGAGGCCGGCTGCTTCTGCCGCCGCGTGCGCACCGCCCTCCCGCCCCCCTCCTCCTCCTCGCTGCTCGCGCCCATGCTCTCGTTGTCGTACTTGGCCTCCTCCGCAGCATAGTCGACCTGCTTCCGTGCCCGCATTGCCCGGCCGGCTCCGTCCACCTTTGGCGGCAGCAGAGGTGGAGGCGTGACGGCAGCCTCCTCGCAAAGCGGCTGCTTCCCAGCGGCCCGTGACGCTGCCGGTTGCTTGCGGCTCTTGGACGCCACCTGCGGCGCCTCCGCCGCTTTGCGCTTCGCCGACGGCGCCGGCGACGGCGCCGCCGACTGCTTGCGGCGAGCAGCGCCCGAGCTTG
>Ga0115008_10003863_pt1 | contig 12406 bp, 12 predicted proteins | sample FraStrMetagenome_FD_87164 | JGI IMG/M metagenome (GOLD analysis project Ga0115008, IMG submission 87164) | Marine eukaryotic phytoplankton communities from Arctic Ocean - Fram Strait ARC3M Metagenome | ecosystem: Environmental > Aquatic > Marine > Oceanic | place: Fram Strait | collected...
ATAGGCTTTTGCTGCTAAAATTAAGTTTTGTGATGCTCTTGGTCCTGCTCCCCAGTCTAAGTAACTTTTTACCATTTCAGTTGCCTCTTTAGATTTTGGTCTGGTTTTACCAACTAAAGACACGGCGTATTCAATAACATTATCTGTTACAGGGATTTTTCTTATTAATTTTTGGATATCAATAATTTCTTGTCCAGAAAGAACAGAATTAATATCTTGTGTAAATGTACTTGTGGTATTTTTAACAACTTGTACTTCTTCACTAAAAGTAGGATACTCTAGATTAATTGAAAACATAAACCGATCTAATTGAGCTTCTGGAAGAGGATATGTTCCTTCTTGTTCAATTGGATTTTGTGTAGCCAAAACAAAAAATGGCAACTCTAATTTGTAATGAGTGCCCGAAATAGTAACTGAACGCTCTTGCATTGCTTCTAAAAGTGCTGCTTGGGTTTTTGGTGGTGTTCTATTAATTTCATCAGCCAGAATAATGTTAGAAAAAATAGGTCCTTTTATAAATTTAAACTGTCTGTTTTCATCTAAGATCTCACTTCCTAAAATATCTGAAGGCATTAGATCTGGAGTAAACTGTATGCGTTTAAAGTTTAATCCTAATACATCTGAAACTGTATTTACTAATAAGGTTTTTGCTAGACCTGGAACACCAATTAATAAGGAATGGCCTCCACAAAAAATAGACAATAAAGTAAACTTAACGGCCTCTTCTTGACCTACAATTAATTTACCGATTTCAGATTTTAGAAGATGATATTTATCAACTAAAGTATTTACAGCTGTAACATCCGACATTAGTTACTATTTTCTTTTTTCCAATTGGCTTCAAAGGTACATTTACCATGAATATTATTTAACTTAATATAGGTATCTTGAATTTTCTCTTTTGACCAACTTTCTACAGTTTCTTGTTTTTTCTTTTGAAGTGCCAAGGTTTGAACTTTTACATAATCATCGACTAAATCTGCTTCATGAGTATCTGTTCTGTCTTTCATAATGATAAACTTATACATCTTCTCTCCTCCTCTAGTTTCATCATAAAAAGCATCTGTCATTTCGCCTTTTTTAAGGTTATTTACTCTAGCATATAATGCAGGATCCATTCTTGTTAGCTCAAACCTAGATTCACCTGAATAAGGGTTAACAATTAAACCTCCATTATTCTTAGTTTCTTTATCTTCAGAATATTTTTTAACGGCTTCTTCAAATGTAATTGTTCCGGATTTTATATCTCTAATAATTTTTTCTACTTCTTCTTGTGTCTCTTTTAATTTTTCATCCGGTATTTCTGGTTGTAATAAAATATGAGAAACAACTCTTGCATTTCCTTTAATTTTATGAAGTTGAATTATATGGTATCCAAAAATTGTTTTAAATGGTTCCGATATTTGATTAACATCTAAAGTAAAAGCTACTTCTTTGAACTCTTTAATAAATTGAGTTTCTTTTGTAATAGCTCCCATGTTACCTCCATTTTGGGTTACAGATGGATCATCAGAATTTATAATTGCTTTCATTCTAAAGCTAGAACCCTCTTCTATCTCTTTCTTTAATTGATTCAGTTTGTCTACAACTCTATCTGTTTCTTCTTTTGTTGGTTCAGCATTAATTATAATTTGTGCAAGTTCTATTTCTGCTAAAAACTCAGGCAATTCATTTTTTTCTTTTAAACCATTATAGTACAAACGAACTTCCTCAGGTGTTACATCAACTTTTTCAGTTATTTTTATTTGTTCTTTTTGTATCAGGAAGTTTTCTCTCTCTACATTCTTCATTTCACTTTTTAAATCATTTAAATCATTAAAGCCATAGGCTTTAATCATTTTATCTTCTGAACCGTATTGTTGTGTAAAGTATTCTATGTTTCTATCAACTTTACTAGATACTTCTGCTTCAGAAATTACAACACTGTCAATTATAGCATGGTGGGCTAATAATTTTTGTTGCATTATCTGTTCTAACATTTCGCAATCAGAAATTGTAATTTTTCCTTCACCTCTCAATTTAACTTCTTCCTTAAATTTATCAATGTCAGAGTCTAAAACAATATTTTTACCAACCACTACCGCAACACCATCTATCTTTAATTTTTGTGCCGATACATTTACTGTTATCAGTCCTAAAAGGAAAATGATAATGTGTAATTTAATATGTTTTAAAGTTTTTATTTTGTGTAGCATCTTTGACTATTATTTTTTCTATATCTCTTATTAATTCAATTTTGCGTTTGTGTAAGATCATTTGTTTTATTGTTGGTTTAATATAACTTAATGGAGCTATATTATTTCTCAATAAAACATCTTTAACAGCCACCAAATATAAACCTAATGAATCTTGTTTCTGAATGAATTTTGTTTTTTTTAACATTTTTTCTTTAGAAAATGGAAGTTTTAACAAAACGTTATCTAATCTGGTCCAAATTGAATCATTAAACTGAAATGAAATAAAACTTAATTGCTTTTTTTCTAATTCTTCTAAATCTTCAATATCATTTGATTTGAATAAAGTTATAGTCTCTTTTTTTTCGATTAAACTATTTCCAAAGTGAAGGTATTTCACTTTAATTAGTTCTTCGTTTAATTTAAAATTACCACTGTTTAGACTATAATATTTATCAATTTCACTTTCTGAAATTACAGTATCTAATTGCTGTTTAATTAAAATTTCTTTGTAATTATTTATCAATAAACTTTCCCTGTAGTCGTTTACTAGTATATTAACTTCTTTGCTAGTTTCTAGAGAATTATTGTCTATAGATTTTTTTAATAATAATTGCTTAGTCGCCCATGAGTTAATTAGACTTTTAGCTAATATTAAACTATCTTTTTTAGTAATATTTGACGGGAAAAAATTGGCAATATCAGTGTGAAATAATTTAACATTGTAAACAGAGGCAATTGGTTGTAGGCTAGCATCTTTTTGTTTTTGAAAATTAATGAATTCACAAGAACTGAAGAAGACAAACACGAATATGCCAAGAAGGTATTTCATTATTTTTTCTGGTATAATTTTATCATTTTAATAAGCTCTTTATTATTCACTTTAATGTTGCTATTCTTCCTTAAGTCTGCAATCCATTTTTCTTCTAAATAAGTTTGATAATCATTCATGACCTCTCCTTTAACATATTTTAATTCTTTGCTACTGTAATTATTAATGTTTTTGTCATAAAAACTTTTTAGACCTAAACTATCTTTTGATGATTTATTCCAAATTTTTTGTTGCATGAGTTCAAAGAGTAATAAACCATCTTCATATTCATTTAAAATATGTGCGTATTCTGGTTCAGTATGTACTAAGTTTTCTTTGTAATACTCTAATATTCTATCATCTTTAAACATTTCTAGAAGAGTAGGAACACTTTTATGCCTTCTGTTTCTGATATAACCAATAAAATCAATTTGTTTTATAATTTTATCATTAATTCTAAAAAATGTGTTTTGTAATGAATCTTTGGAAATGGATCTAATATTTTTATTGTTTAAAATTGCCATTCCAACTTCATCATCAACAATAGCGTATGTTTTTTTTAGTTTATTAATCATTGCTTTATCAGACAATTGCATTCTTCCACTTTTCTTTACCCTACTTGTAATCTCAGGTTTCATTTCATCAAAAGACTTAACAGGATATTTTTTTAACAATTTAATAATATGCCAGCCAAATGGAGTTTTAATTGGTTTAGAAAAACCATTTATTTCTGATAAATTAAACGCAGCAGTATCAAATTCTTTTACCATTCTTCCACTTCCAAATTTAGTTAGCTTCCCCCCTTTGTCTTTAGAACCTATATCAGCAGAATATTGTTTTGCTAAATCTTCAAATTTTTCGTTCTTTTGGAGTTTACTATATACTTCATCTATTTTAATTTTTCCAACGGAAGTTGTGTCGGCAATTAGGATATGGGCTACTTCTATCTCTCCTCTTGACTTTCTAAAACCATCTACACCAAGAATATGATATCCAAAGCGAGTTCTGAAGGGTTGAGATACCTCTCCTACTTTAGTTTTAAAAGCAGTATCTTCAAAACTGTATACCATTCTAAATGCATTAAAATAACCCAAATCTCCTCCATTTATTTTGGCTGATGGGTCTTCAGAAGTTTCTTTTGCTACTTTATAAAAATCTTCTCCGTTTATAATTCTATTTCGAATTTTACTAATTTTAACAAAAGCTTCTAAAGTATCTTTAGGGGTTGCATTCTGTGAAGTTTTAATTAAAATATGCTTGGCCTTAACATCATTTTTAGTTCTAAAATAAGCCTCTTCAATTAGTTCATCTATGAAGGTGTTGTCTTGAAGGTAAGGCGCAGATAGTTGATTTCGATACGTTTCCATTTCTACCTTGTATGATTTTAAGGTATCCAACTTTAAATAATAAGCTTGCTCAACTTTTAATTTATAGTTAATAAATAATTCTAAATTTTTTTCTACATTTTTTGCATCTTCATTATCTATGGCATCTAAATTTTTTTCGTAAACTCTTTTAAATTCAGAAACTTTTGTTTTTTTACCATTAATTGTAACTAAAGTTTTGTCTTTTTTTTGTGAAAAAGAACTGATTGTAAAACATAAAACGGCAATTAATAAAACTATTTTTTTCATAAATATTTTAATTATAACGAGATAATTCCTTTAATTTTTTCTGCTTTTCTATAATAAGATATTACTTCTGTTGAACTTTGTAATTTTAATACGATAGAAATGCTAATATATTTCCCTGTTTTAGACTTTTTTGTTTTAATGATTGCGCCTCCAGCATTAAACAAATCTTTAACTTCCTCTACTTGGTTTTTATCTGTAGGAACAATAAATTTATACATATAATCTCCTGGAAACTTTGTAGTGTCATCTAATTGATTCTTTAAATTTTCATAAAAAGTATCTTTATCATTCATCATCTGGTTTCTATTTTAAAACTGTTTTATAATAACGGTACACAAAATTACATTAAAAATTAGTTTTATAAAGGGAATGATTTATTTTTGTGAAATGCAACAAAAAATTGTTTTGATTGGTGGGCCTGGAACAGGGAAAACTTCAGTTTTAAATGAGCTTATTAGAAGGGAATATTATTGTCTACCAGAAGTTTCAAGAAAAGTAACATTAAAAGCAAAAGAGCAAGGAATAGATCAATTATTTTTAACAGAACCTTTGTTGTTTAGTAAAATGCTTTTAGAAGGAAGAGAACAACAATATTTAACTGCTGATAAAAGTAAAAAAGATATAGTCTTCTTTGACAGAGGAATTCCGGATGTTCATGCATACATGAATTACTTTAAAACAAAATATCCTTCTTTTTTCATTGAAAAAAGTGAATATTACAACTATCAAAAAATATTTTTATTTTCACCTTGGAAAGAAATATACACATCAGATAACGAACGTTATGAAACCTTTGAAGAATCAGTTACTATCAACACCTATTTAATTGAAGCATATAAAAAACTAGGGTATTCTATTATTGAAGTCCCTTTCGGTTCTGTTAAAGATCGAACAGATTTTATAATTAATTCTCTTACAAGTGAATTATGATTTCTAACAATGAAATATTAAAAAAATACTGGGGATTTTCTACATTTAGAAATCCACAGGAAGAAATTATCAATTCAGTTTTAGAAAAAAAGGACACAATTGCACTGTTACCAACCGGTGGAGGTAAATCTATTTGTTTTCAAATTCCTGCTTTAAAAAAAAAGGGAATATGTATTGTAATTTCTCCATTAATTGCTCTAATGCAAGATCAAGTAAAGAATTTAAAAAAGCTTGATATTAAAGCAATGACTATTCCTTCAGGAACTTCACAAGATGATATTATTACTCTTTTTGATAATCTTAAATTTGGAGAATTTAAGTTCCTTTATCTATCTCCAGAAAGATTACAATCAAAATTCATACAACAAAAATTAAAAGAATTACATGTAAATTTAGTTGCTATAGACGAAGCCCATTGTATTTCAGAATGGGGTCACGATTTTAGACCTTCTTATAGACACATAAAAATTATAAAAAAATTAAAACCTACTGTAAATTTCATTGCAGTAACTGCAACAGCAAATAAGAAAGTAATCGAAGATATTTCTAAAAACTTAGAATTAGAAAATCCAAATATCTTTAAAAAATCATTTTACAGAGAAAATTTAGCCTATCAAATTTTCTCTATTGAAGATAAATTACTGCGTCTAAAACAAGTTTTTATAAAAACAAAAACTCCGGCAATTATTTATGTAAATTCAAGAAAAAAAACTGAAGAAATTTCACGTTTTTTAAATGCTAATAATTTTAAAAGTAGCTTTTATCATGCTGGATTATCTGCCACAGATAAACAGAGTTCTTTTGATAATTGGATAACAGAAAAAACACCAATAATAGTTGCCACTAATGCGTTTGGCATGGGAATAGATAAACCTAATGTTGGTATTGTTATACATTTAAACATCCCCTCAAGTATAGAAAACTACATACAAGAAACTGGAAGAGCTGGCAGAAATGATAAAAAATCTTTTGCGATGCTCTTACAAAATGAAAATGATATTTTACTTTTTAAGGAACAGGCAAATAGCTCTTTACCAACAATTAATGAAATTAAGGAAGTTCACAAAAAAATATATCAATATTTTAGAATTGCAAAAGGAGAAATCATAGAAGATTCATTCCAATTTAGTTTTTTAGAGTTTTGTAATAAGTATAATTTTAAACCAAGAAAAATTGATATTATTTTCAAAATATTGGCAAATAATGGGGTTTTAGAAATCACTAATAATTTCAATAAAAAATCTACTTTACATTTTATAGCCAGCAGCAAACAGGTGTTAATTTATGGAAATCAAAATAAGAATTTAAAAAGCTTTATAAATTCGCTATTAAGAACCTATGGAGGGCTTTTTGAACAAGCTTCTAATATTAACGAATATCTGTTGGCTAAAAAAGCTGGAATCACCTTTCAACAAGTTACTCGTCATTTAAAACAACTAGAAGAAGATAATTTAATTCATTACAAACCAGTGACTACAGATTCTGAAATGACCTTATTAGTCCCAAGAGAAGACGACATAACAATCAATAGGTTTTCTAAAGAGATAAAATTATTCATAAATCAAAAGAGAAAAAAAACCAAAGAATTAATAAAATTTATAGAGAATAACAAACTTTGTAGAAGCATACAAATTCTAAATTATTTTGATGAATTAAGCGAAAAAAAATGTGGTATTTGTGATGTTTGTTTGTCTGAAAAGAAAAACAAAAAAGTAGTCGCTATATCATCAATTCTATTGGTACTAGAGGATAATAAAAACTTATCATCCTCAGAAATTTGTAATATTTTAGAAGGAAATGAAGAAGACATTTTAATACATTTACGTTATTTATTATCTACTAATAAAATAGCAATTAACAATCAGAATAAGTTTTACTTAAATTAATTTTATGAGAGATGTACGTATCGTTTTTATGGGAACTCCAGATTTTGCTGTGACTATTTTAAAGCATTTAGTAGAAAATAATTATACCATTGTTGGTGTCATAACAGCAGTAGATAAACCAGCAGGTAGAGGAAGAAAATTAAACCAATCGGCAGTTAAAAAATATGCTCTTTCACAAAACTTACCCATTTTACAACCTAGAAATTTAAAAAATGAAGATTTTCAAAAAGATTTAAAAGCATTAGATGCTAATTTACAGGTTGTAGTTGCATTTAGAATGCTACCAAAAGCTATATGGAAAATGCCAGAATTTGGCACGTTCAATTTACACGCCTCTTTACTGCCAGAATATCGTGGAGCCGCTCCAATACATTGGGCCATTATAAATGGTGAAACCAAAACAGGGGTTACTACATTTTTTATTGATGATAAAATAGATACAGGAGAAATTATTCTTCAAGAAAAAATTACTGTTGCTGATAATGAAACTGTTGGTTCTTTACATGATAAATTAATGTTTCTAGGAGCAAGTTTAGTTACAAAAACTATCGACCTTATAAAAGAAGGAAATGTAACAACTTTAAAACAGCCAGAATTAGAAGAAAAATCTGCACCAAAACTATATACAGAAAATTGTAAAATAGATTGGACAGAATCTTTAGACAACATATACAATAAAATTAGAGGCTTAAATCCTTTTCCTACTGCTTGGACAACAATTAAAAGTAATAATGAAGAAGTTTACGCAAAAATTTATGCTGTAAAAAAAGAAAAAGTGATGCACCAATTTAATACCGGACAAATAATTACTAGTAAAAAAGAGATGAAAGTTGCTGTTGACAAAGGATTCATAATTATAGATGAAATTAAACTTTCAGGTAAGAAAAAATTGGATATGATAAGTTTACTAAATGGCTTTACTTTTTCTAAAAACTCAAAAATGATGTAATCCCTTTATTAGTAAGCTTTTTAGCTATTTATTCATTTTTCACTTACCGTTATTAACAATTTGAATACATTTATTAACAAAACACTGCTTTTTTAAGGGTCAAATTTGCGTAAACCCTTAATCCGTCTATATTTGTTAAGCTTTTAAGCGATAAAATAATTTAATTAATTTAAAAAAATCTATTTATTATGAACAAGTCAGATTTAATCGATGCAATGGCTGCTGATGCAGGAATTTCTAAAGTAGCTGCTAAAGCATGTTTAGAATCTTTTACAGGTAGTGTAACTTCTGCTTTAAAAGGAGGCGATAAGGTTGCTTTAGTTGGTTTTGGAACTTTTTCAGTTTCTAACAGAGCTGCAAGATCAGGAAGAAACCCTCAAACAGGAAAAACTATCCAAATTGCTGCAAAAAATGTAGCTAAATTTAAAGCTGGAGCTGGTTTAAGCGATGCTGTAAATTAAACAAAAAACATTTCAAGCTAAAAACCCTCTTCCATAGAGGGTTTTTTTTATTTCATAATTTTAAGTATATTTAGGTTTATATAAACGTAAATGTTAGAACCTCATAAAGGAAGATTATTAATAGCAGAGCCATCTATTTTAAATGATAGCTCTTTTAATAGATCTATTGTAATTCTCACAGAGCACACAACTAATAGTTCTGTTGGCTTTATTTTAAATAGACCCTTAAATTATTCTTTAAATGATTTATTACCAGATATAAATTGTGATTTCACAATTTATCAAGGAGGTCCTGTAGAACAGGATAATTTATACTTTGTTCATAGGGTACCAGATTTAATAGATAATAGTATAGAAGTTAGTAATGGCATTTACTGGGGAGGAAACTTTAAAGTATTAAAAGAATTACTAAACAAGAACTTATTAGACAAATCAGATATTCGTTTCTTTTTGGGATATTCTGGCTGGGATAATCAACAATTAAAAGATGAGATCAAAAGTAAATCTTGGTTTGTTTCAGAAAATGATTTTCAAAATATTTTTTCAACAGATTATGAAAGCCTTTGGAAAAACAAACTACTTCAAAAAGGTGGAGTATATAAGCTTTGGGCAAATGCACCGAGTGATATTAATTTGAATTAATTTACTTTGTAGTCAGTTCTAATATCTTTAAGCTTTTGGATAGTTTATCACCTACTGTTCTGTCAAACACCTTCTTCCTGTAGTTTGTTACTGATTGTATACCAATAATGGCATTCGTTATAAAAACTTCATCTGATTTTTGAATTTCAAAAGGAGAAATCGTAGTTTCTTCAATTGTAAATTCGTCATTTTTATTTAAAATATCAATTACTTTGTTTCTTATAATACCTTTAATACAACCCTCTGTTAAAGCAGGTGTTTTTATAACCTTGCCTTTTACAATAAAAATATTCCCATTTGCAACCTCTACAACTCCTTTTCTTTCATTTAATAAAATACAATTATCTAAATCATTTTCATCAGCAAAAATACTTGCTAAAGTGTTTACCATTCTATTATTAGTTTTTATGGTAGATAAAAGTCCAGAGAAATTATAAAAATCTTTGTATAAATCTAAATGATACTTGTCTTTAGTTTGAAAAGTGTTTTGTTTTACGTCAATAAAATAATTTATATTATTGTTTAATGGTGTATAAAGACCACCATCACCTCTATATATATTAAGACGAACTCTAAAAGAAATTGAATCATCTAAAACTTCTATTGTCTTTAAAATTTCTTGTTCTAAAAACTCTAACGTAAAATTCATTGGAATTTTCATTCGAAGCATTCTCATAGAGGCCAATAATCTAAAATAGTGATCCTCCCAAAAAACCACTTTTTTATTGATAACTTTAACTGTTTCAAAAATAGCATCACCATATTTAAAACCTCTATTCTCAGTCGTTAATTTTATATTGTCTTTAAAAAGTAAGTCTCCGTTAAAGTTTATCATATCAAAAAATTTCTGTGTAAAATTACTATATTAAAATAAAATTAGGCACAAAAAAACTCGGCAATTTTGCCGAGTGTTATTTTTTTATTTTTTTATTTAATTAGGCACCAATTGTATGCCTTAACTCAGTTATTTGATTTTCCCAAAGTTGTTTTGCCTCTTCAACTTCATCTTCATCATCTGCAAAGTCTGTAATTATTAGAGAAACATCTTTTGTTAAAGCATCTACTTGAATTTTAATTTCGAAAAAACTATCATCATCTTCACTCTCTAACCATTTAAAACGAATTCTATCCCCCGATTTTTTAGTAATCAATTCTGCTTTTTCTTCTGTTCCTTCCCAAAAGAAACTAAATATTTTTCCTCTTGAATTAACTTTGTCTGCAAACCATTCCTGTAAGTTGGACGGTGAGGAAATGTATTGATACAGCATATTTGGAGATGCATGAATAGGGATTTCTAATTCGTATTTCAATTTGCTCATTTTTTCATTCTTAGTCCGACAATATAAGTATTAATTCTATTTTAAAAAAATTAAAACACAGCTTGCTAGTCTGTAAAAATCGATTATATTTGCAGCCTTAAATATTATTGGCGAGGTAGCTCAGTTGGTTAGAGCGCAGGATTCATAACCCTGAGGTCACGGGTTCAAATCCCGTTCTCGCTACAACACAAAATTCAATAAAAATGCGCTTTACTGCGCATTTTTATTTTTTTGTACTAGTTTTTAAACTCTTATATATTGAATTTCTAATTTTGCCTGCAGAAATTCCAACACCAAAAGAGTTGTACTTTTCTGTAATTTTATTGTTTTTAGTTACTTGTTCTAGTGTTTGACCTTTGTCTATTTCTTTTTGAATGGTAGTTCTAATTTCTGTTAACATTTTTAAATATACTTTTACTTCTTTCTTATTGGAGATTTCTCCGTGACCTGGAATAATCTTTGTATTATTATCACATAATAAAATTATTTTTTTAAGCCCTTCTACATATCCATTAATACTTCCTCCAGATGATAAATCTATGTATGGAAACTTACCCTGAAAATAGGAATCTCCTACATGTAAAACATTATTGTTCGTAAAATAAACTAAAGCATCTCCATCTGTATGTGCGTTGTGTATGTGAGAAATTAAAATATCATCATTATTAATATGTAACATCATATCTTGGGTGAAAGTTACAACAGGCAAAGCTTCTTTAGATGATGCTTTTCTGGTTCTACCTCTAATAACTTGATCTACACTCATACGCTTTCTAACATTATCGTGCGAAACTATTATAGCTCCTTGTTTTTGCATATTGCCATTCCCACCTGTATGGTCTTGATGCCAATGGGTATTAACTAAATACTTTACAGATTTGTTAGTGATTTCTTTTATCGCAACTAAAATTTTAGGTGTCAATGGAGCAAATTGATCATCAATCATAAAAACACCATCATCTCCAATAAAAACACCAATATTTCCTCCTTGCCCCTTTAAACTATAGATCTGATCAGTCAGTTTTTTTACCTGTATCTTAATATCTCTATTTTGTGAATTTATAACTACTGAAAATAATAGTAAAAAACAGCTTAATCGTATTTTAATAGTCTTCATGATTCAATTATTTTCAATTTTAAATGTAATATACAAACTATATAATTATTCAAAAACAAAAAATACAAGTATATTAATAAAAAAGAATCAGAAAAATACAGCACTTAAAAATTACAAATTTAGTACCTTAAATTGTAATAATTTGGTAAAAATAATCTGGTTTTGTTTCTAAAATCTACTTTAGTATAAATACTGTTAAACAAAAAAATAATTTTTGGATACATACACTATTCTATACTTTATGAATTCTTAAAAAAGAAAAGTCTTTAGACTAAACGAAATATAGCTATTCACAATGAATCACATGTTTTGTAAACTTTAAATTTAGATGTTATATGAAATTTAATATTTTTATTTTGTGGGAATTACATGAAGACGAAATTTTATTAATCTTTAAGTAAAAAAACATTGTATAAGTAAAAAATGAGTTTATATTTGCAGCTCTTTACCACGCGAAAGTAGCTCAGTTGGTAGAGCGTCAGC
>Ga0115008_10003864_pt1 | contig 12402 bp, 11 predicted proteins | sample FraStrMetagenome_FD_87164 | JGI IMG/M metagenome (GOLD analysis project Ga0115008, IMG submission 87164) | Marine eukaryotic phytoplankton communities from Arctic Ocean - Fram Strait ARC3M Metagenome | ecosystem: Environmental > Aquatic > Marine > Oceanic | place: Fram Strait | collected...
ATTCTTTAAAATTCCGTCTCTGTTGGGAAGAGCTCGTAGGCATTGAATGCTGATCTCGTCCGTATTGTACCATGAGAGGCGTTCCATGTTATGATTGAAGTGCCCTTCCTCGTTCTGGGTGTAAATTCGATCTTGTTTTAGTCATTCGGCTAATTCGATTGTAATGGAAACTCTACTCGAATCATCAAATATTGCTTCACATGTATTTTAATAAGGTCTCTAACTAAAGATCACTTTTCAGAAGTCCAAGTCCTGCACCTCTTTCACATTCTATGTAAGCTTTATTATATATTTTCTCGGAATGGATTTTGACACAGATTTCTATGTCGACATTTGCGTGTGCTTAGCACAGAAATCTGAAATCTGTGTATTTTTGGAATGCTCCACTATCCTTCTGTATTTAGATTCACATTGGTGTTTCCGAATTTATGTGTGGCGGAACCACGTTCCAATGGCTTCTGTTGTGACTTATGAGGGGTCCATCCTATCGCATAAACTACCTGAATAGACGCTTCGATTTCATCACAAATATTTTTGTCATCGACGGGAAAAAGATGCTGATAAATTGAGGCACTTGCTAACAGTGTATCGATACTTATGTTCTTCGATCGTCTCGTTGAAGCCAATGAGGCATTGTTTTCGCCCATTCGCTGCAAATGTTCCATCAGTAAAAATGAATCTGAATAACCAACGGATATGGTATCTACATCGATGGTTGGTAATTGAAACCCAGCAGATGAAAGTAGATTTCCTACATCTGACACATCTACCATCGGATGAATGTGTGGGGAAATCCCTCCTTCCCTCTCCATTTCGGCCAGAACTAATGACGAGCGTAACTCCATCAGAGATGATCCTCCGATCATTGCAAACATAAAACATCCATCATCTTTTAAAACACGACGAACCTCTGAGAATAATTTAGGAAGATCGTTCACTCTATGCAACGCCATGGAACTTATGACTAAATCAAAAGTTCCATCGGGAAATTGCAGTATATCCTCCTCATCCGCAACCATCCTATAAGTGTCACATCTCTCTTTACCTTCGACAACACGTCCAGACCGCTCATCTCGCCTTAACATATCCTCATTGGAATCGATTTGAACAAGCTTCCTAATTCCACCTATACCACCGATCCCATCCAACGAATCATCGGAACAAATAGCACGATACACATGTCCAGCCCCTGACCCAATGTCAAGTGCCAAGGGAAAACCTGCTTCCTGTCGAATATCATCCAAACGATCCACCAGACGGTTTGCGACTTCATCTCGAATGTAATCATAATCTTGTGAGTTTACAATGTTAGCTGCGGACGTTCGTTGAATGTGTTTGACTTCTTTATCGAACACAAACGATGATTCGTTTATGGTCGAGGAAGAGGAGGAGGAGGAGAGAACACGTTTCGTGACATTGCCAATGCGTGAGAGTGGGCGTATCATATCTCTGCCGTCGTCGTGGGTGATGAACTGAGGGATCTGTCCGATTGGAAGGAGCTTTGGAAGGTGATTATTTAGGTGTCGGTCTCTTGTTGATGTGCGTTTTTTTTATTAATATAAATATAAAATACATCGAAATAAAGGAGGTGATGATTTTTGAGTTGTAAAAGCATGTCTTCTTTCGTCACTTCTGGTTGTTTTATGGATTTCGCCAATCTCCTTGTCTCTGACACACACAGCACACAGCACACACAGCACACAGACGATGTTCAAAATGAGCTTTCACAAAAAAATGTGTGTTCCTTCCTAATACAATAGCTGCCGGCCGTTATTATAAATAGCACACCATCAGATACAAAACTCGGCGTCCTTTATTTTCTATATTACGAATTATGCAAGTCACGTCATTTGCAACAGTCATCTCTCGTGGACGTTGGATGAATGGGAAAGCCGCTACAAAAAACAGTAACTTTAACATTTAAAACTATGCGCGAAATTCATGTTGATTCAATACATTCGTCGCGAAGAGGTGCATTAAGTTAGCAGATGAAATATATCATGGCGTGTCATAGAAACGCACTGATTAGTTGCTTCCACCACGCTTTCGCTTTCCGAAAATATTGTCCATCAATTTTTTGGATACATCACCAAACTCATAGTCGTCCTTTCCAGTAAAGCTGGTAATCTGTTTGGTGTTGTTAGCGCTGTTCAAAAAAATTGGAAATTATAAATTAAATTTATACTTACTGCCTTCTTCGTAATATCGCCGAACTCATAATCTTTTCCCTCAAGAAATTCGTCGACCCATTGTTTGCGTCGATTTTCGATCTCTCTACTTATGTCTCCAAACTCATATGGCTTTCCGGTGAACTCTTCCACTAAGAATTTAAAGAAAATAGCTCATGAATACGAATTCGTTGAAAAGTGATGTAATGATAGCTTATTAAATGACAATACCTCTGGCTTGAACTCGCTTATCCATTTCCTTCGAGAGGTCACCAAATTCATACTCATCCTTTCCACAAAATTCAGCAACTGAAAGTCATAAAAATGGATTAGCATGCTAGTGTAACTTTATGGGAGTTTAAGCTTCAAAAATAGGAAGCTCTTCATCCTTACCTGAATTCTTTATGCGAGAATCAAGCTCTGTTGATAAATCTCCGAATTCGTAATCGTCTTTACCTGTAAGAAATAAAGATAAACTCAGCCTTCACGAAAAAAATCTTTTGGAGTAAAAATAACGACTGACCTGTCATTTCACAGACCATTTCCTTCGTCATAGTATCTAAGGTAACAGATAGATCTCCTATCGAGAAGAAAACATTAAATATTAGAAGGATGTAGACCCATTTCCCCAACTAAATAACAATTTGCCATAGGACTGCTAATATGAAACTTTCCGTCTTCGCAGCATAGCCACATACCTAGTTCGTATTCGTCTTTACCTCGCATATCAGCTACAGCTTCCTTGACTCTGAAATCTAACTCTTTCGAAAGATCTCCAACCTAAAACACAAATTCGTTTCGTTTATACAATGCCAAAAAGCACGATCCATAAATTGAAACCTCACCTTATAATCATCTTTCCCAGTAAAATCTTTCGTTTTCTCTTTCAGATCTTCGATGACAGCAACGCGCACGAGTTCCGAAAGCTCCATTGATAATCCCATCCACTCATCATCCGCTACCAAGTTACCAACTTTTACAACTTCCTCATCGGTTAGTTTGCTTACATTTTCATCATCAGCACTCATTCTAAAGGCACTGTTCCTAAAGGAGACAAAGGCCTTTGAGTGAACAGAAAAGGCATTCACTGGCTTGCATCCTAACATTAGGATCACTGTAGCAACTGTTAACTTCATCTTCTTGCTTTTCTTGGTTGGGTATTAACTTCCAAACACTTTATATATTGTGTTGAGAAAACGTGTATTATCATGAGTGCTGATGTTTCAGAGGATCTTTCTTTGAATTTCTGTGCTACGTGCTACGTTCGAAATGTACTGCAATATTGCTGACACACTTATTTTAACCGCTCGTAGGCTATTATAGATTTACAAAAGTCGCATTCATCCATGAAATCTAAAAACTCAAGAATCATCCACGGAATTATTAATTTATCCGAGAGTTCGCATCATTGTTAAAACTTGAAACCAACTTGGGAAAAGTTCCACTAATAACAATTACGTTTTCTTTCATCCATGACATTGATACACCGTTGGTAGGAACTCTCCATCTTACAACATTGCTACTTCTGCCCGTTACCCAAAGATGAATGCAAACGCCAACCTAAACGCCGTCGAGGTAAATCGAGCTATGGACGTGAACGAAAGTCCCGAACATTTCAATGATGACTCTGAAAACGATCATTCGGAAGATCCTTATCCGGAAGAAATGACCATTCGAGAACGTCGTAGGATGCGTCTCGTGCTTCAATCGAAACAGGCAGCGCAAAAGTTGATTAGTGAGGGTCAGGAGAGTGAGGATAGAGAAAGTCGTCGATTGATGAATCGGTTGGTTCGGACGAAATCGCGGGAAGGTTCTGGTGTGGGTGCTGAGGAACTACACGCGAGCGATCCAAGGATTTTGCACATTATTGAAAATGCATTTGGGAAAGGAGCTGATTTGTATACTACCGTATTGAATGTTCCACGTGATTCCTATGTAGAGCAAATTCGTAGGGCGTACTTTCATCGCGCAATGGAGTTTCATTCCCCCAATGATAATGATCAGATGAGTACCAAGGGAATTAATGGTATAAACGACTCTCATAAAGGTGATAATGAAGAGGAAATTCAGCAGGGTTATATTGATGATAAAGCTAAAGTTTTAAAGTATAGGGCAGTAGGGTAAGTGCCGTTTCGTGCAGGGTGGTGAGGAGAGGGTGCACATAACGTAACTTACATTTTTGATTCGAAATTGCTCACAGATTGGCGTATAAAATATTGAGTAATGATGTTCTGCGCCAATTATATGACGAATACGGTATTATGCAATTACATGAACCATCCGGAGGGGTCATTTCTCTGAAAAAGGATAAGAGCACGTCGAGTGAACAAACTGATGAGGAGCCTCATTCAAATATTGAGAGCAATAACGAAGAATCAGATAGGTACAGTAAGTTTGGATACAGATTATGGGGGTTTAGCTTTTGCAATTTTCGGATTTAATCAACTAACTTTATATCTTGCAGCCACTTCTAATCCAACAGTTGATGTGATAACTGAGACGTTTGGTGATAAATGTTCTCTTTACTCAGATGTGTTGCGCATACCAGTACATGCAAACGACGAAGAAATAAGACAAGCTTATTGTATGCGGGCAATGTTCTTTCATCCAAAACGACAGGGAGAGAACCTTTCTGAGGAGGGAATCAAACTTGCTTCATTAAGATTCAGAGCTGTTGCAATAGCTTACGAGATTCTTTCTAACAAGATTATGCGTGAAAACTATGATAAAACAGGAGACATACCACATTTGGAGGGGCGTGCACGCAAGTCAGAGGAAAAGGAAGACTTACAATATGTTGATGATACAATGGTGACATCGTCTCAAGAGATATTAGACGTGTTCAATTTTTCGTTCGGTAAAAATGCGGACCTTTATACAATCGTTTTACGTGTTCCCAAAAATGCAACCGACTTACAAATACACGAGGCATACTTGAGGAGGGCCATGTTTTTCCACCCTGAACGACAAGCTGGTAAGGATTTAAGCGAGGAGCAATTGAATAGGGCTTCCCTTTGTTTTCGGGCAGTTACAGTCGCATACAAGACACTCTCGAATAATAAGTTGAAGAAGGTATACGATATGACTGGTGTCATTTACGAAATTAGACAAGAAGCAATTAAAACTTCAAAAGTCCAATCACCGAAACAACGCAATGAGTCGTATGATGACACAAGTGAGTTCTAAAATATTCTCTGACCATAACACCTTGATATTCGTTTTCTTATAATCGCTTCTTTAGATAAGGTGACGAATAATAGTCAAGATAGATTACCAGACGAAAAGCACCCTGTCGTGCAGCGGGAATCAACTCATGTTCCTTCTGCACCAGAATTTGCTCTCAGCGAATTATACAGCGAACCGAATAAAATCATGGATCTCGTTGTGTTTTACCAGCGTTCGTTTGAAGAGTTTGTAGAAAGCACTGTTGACGATGCAAATGATGCACTTCAAACGTTTATTGATGATGTGACAGATTTACTGTCACCTGGCGATGCAGATGACAGTCTTTCGGTATATACAGATTCTGTCGCAAGCGTGGATAGTATTGATGATGACTTCGCCTCGTTGGATGATGAGTTTGAACGAGCCAAAGTTTAATTTAGATTTCGTTTACAAACATTATCACTTCTTGCCTTTACGGACATGACAAGTTTTGAAGCGAATTATTTAAAGTCTAGAACTTATGGGCGAGTGTTGAATATTCTTCCGGTGCAAAATGCTAAACACAGAAATACACTGTCATAATGACTTAGGTTCATCACTAAGTCATCGCTTGATAAAAATGTACGTAAAGTCAGCGACACCACTTTGGGCAAAATTATATTTTACCATTTTATTGCTAATCGTGCATTGAGACCATATTACTATAAAGTGTACGAGTCTACCAATAAAACGCCTTCAGAGCTCAAGACGGACATTGTATACATGAGATTTACCATCAATCTAGCGATGATCAACACTCGATTAAATACGCAAAAATATGTACTTTCGTGTTCCTTTAAAACGTGTCTAATGCCGACAACTCTTCCTTCAACACCCTCACGATTTCTGAAAAATTCGGACGTGCGATCGGGTCTTCCTGGAGACATAAATCCATTAAGTGCATGTAGTTTTTGGAGCATCCTTCTCTGGCTATGACAGGTCGTTCCCCAGCACGGACGGCATCCATTATTGCAAAACGTGACGTCAATTCAGAAAAAGGTCGCTGTCTCTCCCATAATTCGTACAAGACCATTCCGAAGCTGTACTGGTCGACTTTCAAAGTATAGTTCGCCTTTGCTTGAGAAACAAGCATTTCTGGGGCTGCCCATGCAACAGTTCCAACAAGAGTAGTCTTCAGGAAACTTTCATCTGCGTTCTGTTCTAAGGTTTGGCTCGATCCTTCAGCTGAAGTTTCCGTCATAACACGGCTAACTCCAAAATCGGCGACCTTGACTACCCACCGTGAGTCAACCAGTAAATTACTTGATTTCAAATCTCGATGGCATATAGGAGGATTATGCGAATGCAAATATGACATTCCCAGCGCTGCTTGGAGAGCGCACATGAGTATTCGTTCAAAACTCCAATCGATATAACCATCGTTGGTAAATGGAGAGGTTTCTTGGGAATTGACTTGCTCAATAATATCTAGCAGTGAACCTTTTTCCATGTATTCCGACAATATGTATAAAGACTCAAACCCAGCATCTGATAGTGGATCAGACACAGAAACGATTCCCATGAAAAGCGCAATATTTGGATGCCTCAAACGAGACATGATATATGCCTCTTTCTTGAAACAATCAACTTCTTCTTGGCTCATGCCGAGAAGCATATTCGGTCGAATGACTTTTACAGCAACTGTTGTTTCGCGATATTTTCCTACGTACACATCACCAAACGCACCGTCGCCGATTTGTCTTTCCATGGAAACTTCTCCGGGCGACACGGACACATCTTTTAAGAAAAGCTGCTGTTGGATATCGGCTATGAAACCTTTTGAAAGATATTTGCTATGCTTTTGCGAAGCGCCTTTATCTCTGTGATTCACAGAATGCGACTCTATGTCATCTTCGCTCATTTCGTCTGCAATAAGTAACTCTCTCCTCAACTCTTCTAAAGTATCCGATACAGCAAGTTTTCGAGTTCTTCTGTTGAACTTCCAATAAACAATAGTAATTAAGATTATCAAAAAGAATCCCGTTAGGCAAGCTATGAGAGTGACGGCAATATCCGATATTTCCGCGCACGAATCGCCATCATAAAACCACCCGCACGAACAGTGGCCAGTTGACCAGATACATGTTCCTCGCTTATTGCAAGAGTCAGGACAACAAGATCTTTCGTCCCTCTCATATGATTGCGATGGTGTCACACATATTGACGAATCTGATTGCCACGTGCAACCAGAAGACGAAGATAAGCATATGTCACAACTATCATGCGAGTCAACGTTTGCTGAATATCGAAGTACTGACTCGCATGTGATGCCACCTGGTGAAATAAAAAGTGTTTCACGAAATATTCTGTTCACATTAAAATCTTCAGTCACATTAAATCTGACACCTTCTGGCATCTGAATTATTGGTGAAAATTGAACGACAACGGCCGAAGAATTGACCAATCCATCATATTCGCTAGACAAAAAGGTCCAGGATGAATTCTCATTCAAGACTGCATGTTCACAGACGTCAATATCTATGGTCCCAACTATGTCGATTTGTTCCATTATGAAGGGCGTTTCTGTGAATTCGGTAGGAACAGAAACAATAATTTCACCATTTAGTGATTGATTAAACATTCCTCCACTTATCTCAAGTGTTTGTCCTTGGCATGCGGTGTGATAAATCATACCATCATTTCTCATTGCCGTTGACACTGCGTCGCTAATATTTCGAAGTTTTTCCACCTTTGTGCTTGAATCAATTGCCATTGACCCTTTGTCACTAATATGAATCGAAGAGTCCCTGTCGAGATAAATAGTTGATCCATTGGCGACCAATACTCCATGTATTCTCAAAATTATCTTCTTAAAATTTATATCCGCAACTAATCGGTCAGGAAACCAACTCTTTTGTCGGATCATACTTCTCGTCAACCCCGAATAAAAATTTCCAAAGACTTGGAAAGAGCAATCTACGATATCATTCCGGCATTCGATAGTTCCTTCAACGAAAGCTGCTTCATTGACAACAATAATATCATTCTTTGAGAAGATACTTCCTCCAACTACAGCTATGTTCCCAACGGTATGGTTTTGAGTGTCGAAGAAACCATCGGTATCTTCGTTAAAAGTGATAGATGCGTTCCATGCCAAGAGACCTAAATTTTCTGTTGTTGACCTTTTACTCAAACTCAAAGATGCCTTACGAAGTTCAACATCAGTCTTTCCTACTATTGATTCGCCTATCGTCGATCCTGGACCTGCCAACAAAATAAAGTTACCATTGAAGAAGTTTTGAGGACCGATGTCAATTTTCCCTCCCAAGCAAACAATTGATATATCAATCAGGTCTTCGTTGTAAAAAATCTCCCTGATAGACAATGACTCTTCTCCCTGATAATTTGTTGAGAAATTAGTACTTTCGATGTAGAGTTTCTTTGTTGGTAAGAGAGTATTTTCCTCATGGGACGACGAAGCATCGATTGAGACAATATCTGAACCAATCCCTCTTACTGCAGCATTTCCCGATAATGAACTTTCTCGAATAGAAGACTCTGACATTTCATCAAGAAAAAGTGCACCTGCGAACGAAGGCAGAGAAGAATCATCGCTTGCAACCGCCACATTCTTGCTGAAGGTTGAATTGAGAAAAGAAACTTTCGACATAATAACATTGATAGCGCCTCCTCGACCGCTCTTGCTATACACAGTGCCCTCTTCCTTGCGAAGTTTGGTAAGTGTCGAATTAAATGGAGCAACATCTCCAACTTTATTATCTTCAAAGATGCACGAAGAGAAATACACACCTGACGACGACGATTTAATCAATCCACCTTCGTCGAAATCGGCACCAAGAACTATGTCAACAGCGCCCCCCGAGGCAAACATTCCTCCAAGTCCCGCTGTTGCCACGTTCGAAGAAAAGTCACACGAATCGAATGTTGGTTGAGCAGATCGAATAAAAACTGCACCGCCTAAAAGAAATAAAATGAATATGAGATCTTCAATTTCTATAGGACCCTACGCAATTGCTTTCAAAATACCTTTTCCACTGTTTGGGTTACGAATAATGCCATTGCTAAAACTAGGATTCGCACCAATAGCTGAGTTTAGGGCAAAAGTTGAAGTTTCAACCATGGACTCTACTTTACCATGCTGTGATACAAAAGGTTTCCCAATGTATATAGCGCCGCCTTCACACCCACCGGTATCTCCACCTCCAGATATACATTTGTTTCGCAAGAAAGAAGTTTCAGAAACGAGTAGAGAAGCATCTGAAGAGTATAGCGCTCCACCGGAACCAGACTGTTCCTCTGATATCGGGCTTGTAGTATGGGCGTCACTAAAGTTCTTCTTGACATATGGAAAATAGTCATTGTTTTTGCTTACGTCCTTGTATTCATCCAGGTAGGGAGATGCTATGTTCGCAACAAACTTTGATTGAATAATAGTTCCTTTCGCATCTTGTGTCAAAGACAATGCACCTCCTAACCCCTTCTTCTCCGAAGAAGATTGTGCAATATTTGACACAAAAGAACAGTTTTCTACAACTAATTCTAAACCACGTCCTTCTGCACTCATAGCGCCACCATTCCCACCATCTCTTGCGCTATTGCTATCAAACAAAACATTATCAATTGATGCCTTTGCGACCGACTTGTCTCCACGTTTATGAAAATGTATTGCACCACCTGTGGTTGAACCTTCGCCACTATCAAAATTGTCCCCATTTATGGCGGCTTCGTTCAATCGAAAACGGCTATTTTTTATTCGTATGTTATCTTGAGTGACGAGACTTTTGAGGGAGGGAGAAACTTCTAACCATAAAGCCCCACCAGCTGCAGAATGAAACATATTTGTTGGTATTATCCCATTTGACTTGACGGTATTGGACACGAAAGTCGAATTGTTGACAATCAAAGAGTTTTGAGCGGGTACCGCATCTACACTTTTTGTCAACGTTTCAAAATTACTCATGCAAATAGCACCGCCACGCGCTCCTTCGACGATTGTAGCAGGATTCAAATAATCGTCTCCAATCGTGTCATCGTTGGCGACCATTCCATGATCAGATACTATCGAGAATAAATTAACTGAGAACGGCATTACTTAAATTTAAATTTTTGATAGCATTACCTTCATTTCCTACGAATTCGCAGGAATCAATAAATAATCCACTGTTACATGCATAAATGGCCCCACCTGCCCCTCCTTGAACTGAAAGTGGCGTAAATTCATTGTTGGCTGTAAAATATTGTGAAGTTTTTGAACCAAACGCGACATTGCGAATAAAATTCGATTTATGAAAGGCTGCTGAGAATGAGTCGGCTTGTTTCGTTTCCTCGTCTCTTCCTACTTTACTTTTTGCCGACGAAACATAGTCTAGGGCTCCTCCTTTCGCTTTTGCAACATTATTAGAAAATTGGCAATCTGAGTACGTGTCATAAAAACCACCTTGTTCAATGAAAGAATAGATGGCACCTCCATTTGAAGCAGAATTTCCGTCGAAACTGCAATTTTGAAAGACCGCTCGAATGCGCCTGTTCTCATTGGCCGAGGAGCCCCCCATAAATATGGCTCCTCCCATACCATCGACGGCGTTTTCGTGGAAGTAACAATCCACAAAGGACACAAGAGGATTTGTCTGAGGCTCGTTCACATCTCTTTCTGAAGAATATGAAACAGCAGCAAGGAGTGCAATGGCCCCTCCATTTTCGTTGGCATAGTTTTGATAGAAAGTCACTCGACGAAACGTTAGAGCATGCGCACGTTCGATATTACCATCATGATATGGCTCCTCAAGGGATTTAACGCTGGCAATAATTGCTCCACCACTGTTCAACAAATCCGACCCATTCGGAGAACAATTCGTTATCAATAAATCTTCAAAGTTTACTATTCTAGCACTATACCGCACATTCGGGGTAGGTGTCAAATTAAACGCTCTTCCACTAAAATTACAATCAATCACAACTGCTGGCACATCTTGGTAATCGTCACTAGGTCGTTCACCTTCTATACTAATATACACTACTCGTTCAGTCTTCGAAATACCCGAGTGACCACTACCTTTGGACGTTTCCACATTGTAATTCCCCTTTCCAGAACACGTTCCATCATATCCCTCTCCTGCAGCAGCAAAACTATCATCCTCGGGAGGAGCCAATATTTGGACCGTGCCATACCGAACAAACGACGGATCTCCTACGTTATTGTTATGCTTTCCTCCCCCATTATCATTACCAACACCACCGTCAACATCTTCGTCATCATGACGAATTAAATAATCCACAGCCGCTTGAATATTCCCAAAGCATGGATGATAACTCTCACCCCGATCCATTCTATGACATGTCATATCCCTAATCGAATTACCACCATCGCCCACAGAACAATCGACGTATGCTACGATGTTGCTAACGTACGAAGAAATGTCACGGTGCTTGGTAGCAGAAGCATCGGTATCGTGTTCGTCCGACATGATGCTATGCTATGCTATGTTATACTATATTATATTATACTACACGACAAGACAAGACTCTTCGAGAGAGATGAAATAATGCTTGCTGCTGTTAGAAATGTCAATGTGAGTGCCGAGCGTGACGTTCGAACGAAACATGTATATGATTTGCAATGAGGAGGGATCCAAACACAAACACAGTCACACAATCAAGGTATTGTTTGCCACCGTGCTACTCTTAATCCTGTTAGTTGTGTTCCAATAGTTTCCGGGAGGAGGAGGAGGAGGAGAGTGAGTGAGTGAAAAGGCAAAGCAGGAGTGGTGATGTGATGGAGTGCTTCTTGTTTGCTTCTTGTCGTGCGTGAGTAGGCAAGTAGATTGTACATGGGAATTCGTACTCGTGCAGAACAAGAAGCGTGATTCCTGGGCAGGCTTATAAAATGTGGTGCAGTGGGGTAATTTTAGAGTAGCAATGTAAATTGATGTGTAAAACAAGAAAAGTGACCCCCAAGTTTGCAGGAGCATAAAGACAGGTGCTGCACATGCACAATTCAGTCTACATGCAAAACAAACCGCTGCACCTGCAAGAAGCAGGGAAAGCACTGTCACTCATGTCTTTGCATTGA
>Ga0115008_10003866_pt1 | contig 12400 bp, 9 predicted proteins | sample FraStrMetagenome_FD_87164 | JGI IMG/M metagenome (GOLD analysis project Ga0115008, IMG submission 87164) | Marine eukaryotic phytoplankton communities from Arctic Ocean - Fram Strait ARC3M Metagenome | ecosystem: Environmental > Aquatic > Marine > Oceanic | place: Fram Strait | collected 2012-06-18
CAAGAAGTTTTCACTTTTGAACTTTGGGAAAAATTTTGTCGAGCTCTGCTCAACCAGAGCTTTCATTTGCGCTACTAAAATCAATAATTCGACAAAGTAGGGGATAGCTATATTTTTTGGAAAATTTTTTTTTATTAAAAGGTGAACCACTCTACATATGAAGCGTCAAGCGTGCTTTCGCTTTTCGTAGAGAAGAAAGTGCACAGGCATGATAAACTTAGAAGCGACTCGAAAATTTGAAAAAAATAATGCACACGATCATAAACACATTGGGAGAAGGATGCATAAATAAAGAATAGCGGAGAAGGATGCATAAATAAAGAATAGCAAGTCATTCCCTGGTTCTGCCTCATACATGAAATCTAGGGTCAAACATACTTCCAAATATAATGTACATCTATTTTGGAATCACACTGAAGCTGGATACCGGATACTGAAACATTTAGCAACATGGTAGTAGAACCAGAAGAAGTGTCTGCATCTGACATCAAAAAAGTCACCAGCGCATCTTTATCTAGTGAAGATGATAACACACCGAAAAGCAATGTTGAGAAAGATGCGTCGCCCGATTTCTTAGCTCGTCTGAGTAAGAAATTGGACAACACCTCGAGGACGTTATTCTTCCGTTTAGGATACTGGATCGGGAAGAGGCCGTTCCTCACCATTGCTTTATCATTCATTGGAGTTGCCATTGCATCACTTGGATTATTTAATTATGAGAATAACGATGGAAGGGGTCAGCGCATTTGGGTACCGATCGGTACATCGTCCGGCGATAACTTAGACACACGCGATGAATACTTTGATGAAAGTTTTCGCATTAGTCAGGTCATTCTAACAGGTAAAGATGATGCTGATATTGCAACACAGGAGGTGAATATTAACGTTATGTCATATTTCATGTTCAAGTTAGATTTTATTTTCTCACTGTTGATTGCCTTTATTTGGTTGAAGGGTGTATTGGAGTTAATTTCTATTTTGGAAGTAATTGAGGAGACATCGTGGGAGGGAAACGGATACTACGATCTTTGCAATACAGCTGCGTACGGTGATATCACTTATTGCGTCGTTAATTCTGTTCTTAATGTATTTTTCGACGAAGAATATGTGGTCTATGCTGATGATGGCACGAACGTATCCTTCTCCCGAACTACACGTGCGAAGGTTTCAACCTTGACTGATGAAGAGATAAAAACTGCAATATTTGATTCCGCGATCACCTGGACGAATGATCCGTTCACTACTGATTTGTTTGTTGGTGAATTAAGTTCGTCAAATGGCTTCAGTGAAAGGTATACCCCTGCGTTCCGAATGAATTTCCTTATCAATGGAAGTGGTTCTGATTCTACTGGTTCTAAGCAGTATGAATTTGAAAAAGTTGTCGAGAAGAATGTTCTCGATCTGAATGATCAGCTTTCTAGCACAGCGTACGTTAATATCTTAGCTGCACAACAAGATAGTGGAGCAGATCAGGCAGAGGACGTACCTTTGCTCTTGTTCGGGATAATGCTTGCGATTATTTATGTTTGCATGACTATGGGCCATTTAAATTCGGTAGATTCTCGAGTGGGTCTTGCTATCGCTGCCGTTGTTGGTATTCTTTTGGCATATGTTGCAATGATTGGCGTATGCTCTTTGATATCCTGGTACGGGCCTGTACACCAGCTGCTTCCACTTTTATTGGTTGCAATAGGAATAGACGATGCTTATGTTATTGTGACTGCATTTGACGAAACGAGTGATATTTCGGACACACCTGAACGTATTGGAAGGGCACTTTCTCGTGCTGGTGCCGCAGTAAGTTTTTCCGTTTTTTTGTTCCAGCTGGGGTTGGTGAACTAATCTCATATTTGCTTGTACAATACACAAAATTATCACTGCCTTAAGATTACGGTAACATCATGCACCAATTCTTTCGCGTTTTTAATGGGTGGTACGACACAAATTCCAGCAATGAGATGGTTCGCCATATGGGCAGGTATGTTTCTTTGTTGTTACTTATTTCATGTCTTGTTTAATATTTCGATTGCTTTTCGTACGGCAAATACGACTTGTAATAGGGGTTGGCATTTTTCTTGACTTTCTATTACAAGCAACATTTTTTGTTGCTTGCCTAACTATCGATAGTCGTCGGCAAAAAAATGATCGGAGGGATCTATTTTGCTGTTCTGTAGTGGAAAATAGGTCTACGAAAAATATTTTTGGGTTTGAAAACTATGGACTCAAACGATTTTTCAAGAACACTTTTGCTCCAATTTTGTTGAAGAAAGTTACAGCGTTCGTCGTTATAGGTTTAACATTCGCACTTTTTGGTATTTCGATTTCTGGTACAGTTTCCTTGGAACTTGCTTTTACAGATGATGCATTATATCAAGATGGTTCACCAATAGCAGAATATTGGGACGTACAAGAAGTTTACTTTGTTGAAACATCGAACATATTTCCTGTCGAAGTGTTCACCGGACAGTTAGATTACGCAAACGAGAATAACCAACGAATGATGACGATACTATTTGAATCTGATCCGGAAATAGGGGCGATATCATCGGATCCTTTCTACAAACAAAATACATTGAATAGCTGGTATTCTTTATTCAGGGAATGGGGTAATCTGACTGATCCAACAGATGTCTTCCCGTATGACTCGTATTACGAAGAATTGTCCAAGTTTTTGCTCACGGAAGTAGGAATATCAATAAAAGATTCGCTTGCCGTTGGAGAGGATCAAAAAGTAAGTACATGTTTTGGAAAATCAAAAAGACATTTAACGTATGAAACGCATCTCATACATTCAATATCCAGCTTGTCGCGACTCTTTCATATCTCGCCATTGATACCAGCAATGCAGACCTGGATAATCGCATTGATGCTAAGAACTCACTTGAGGAGTCCATTGACGGTGCCGGTGTTCCAAACTCGTTTCCGGTTTCTCGGGTATTTCTTTGGTTTGAGAGAGACGCTATTTTATATCAGGAAGCTCTACAAATTTTGCTCGTTGCCCTCGCGGTTGTCTTTGTTGTTACTTTTTTGATGATCGGGAATATCAGAGCGTCAGTTATCACGCTGCTAGGACCGTGTTTTAGTGTCATCGACATGTTGGGGTTGATGTATTACTTCAGTATTGATTTCAACACAGTGACAATCATTTGCTTAGCTCTCTCAGTTGGTCTAACAATTGATTTTTCGTCCCATATCACGATCGGTTTCATGTCTTCGGTGGGTTCAAGGTATGAGCGCGTGTGTGGTGGCCTAACCCATTTGGGCCCGCCTTTGACTCATGCGGGAATAACTACATTTATAGCAACAGGGATCCTGGTTTTCTCCACAACTTATGTTTTCAAATTGTTTTTCAAAATGTTTATGATGATTATCGCGTTCGGAATGTTTCATGGTCTTGTTTTGGTCCCAGTAGTTTTATGGAAACTTGGCCCCGACGGATTTTTTGAAAGGGATGGTGATTTCAAGGAGGAAGAAGACAAAATTGTATCTTATTACAAATAATTGCTGCAACATAATCAGTTTTTTGCTTTGCACCATGTACTTTAAAAATGTAATTCATTAAATTATTTACTATTGTACGTAGTTGCTAGACCTTAACAAACTTCTTACACGAGTAAAAATTTCTGTCTACGAACTCATTGGAAGACACGTGAAAAGCTAGTGTAATCTGCCCACGTCCAACCCCATACCTCGCAACGCCATTCGTCACTCTTGACGATGACCGTAGATTAACATCTCAATAATCAGCACTGTAAACTTCATTCTTTGAATGTAAAGACTACCTCATTAATGTCGTTCCCATTGTTGAGTAAAGTACACAACCGAGGCCGTGATCACACCATTGCGCAACGCAACTGGTATTGGGATACTCCGCACTATGTTATCCCACCAAATAACTTCAAAATTACTAGTTTAGCTTCTGAAAAGAATTACTTTAAATCGACAAGAAATTGTCAAGGATCAAACGGCAGGTTTGAACATGTCATTAACGATAAACCGACCAATACTTTCAATAAATGTAATATTTCCTCATTGGCTGACACTTTTTCACCTAAGTTTACATATATAAAACGTCAAGAAGGTTCGCCCCGACTCCGTGAGAAAAAAGCCCCAAGCACATGCAAAGGAAAACACAGCACGAAAACATACAATAGTACTTCGACAGTCACACCAACAACAACTGCTCAACGTATTCCCAAAGCCGCGGCAGTCGAACAGGTTGGGGAACCATTATTCTCCCGCAACCATCCTTACTCTCCCTTTTACATTGGCAACGATACTGCACTGGAAACGCGGCAACATACGATTAGTAGCGGCAGGTCCCTACATACGAGTAACGAAAATCGCATGATATCCAGTCATTGTGGCACTGTTACCATGAACCCTCATCTTCAAAACAACAACAATAGCAATAACAACGCTCGTTCCAGTACAAGCCGCATACGACGACGTGCTTCTTCGGATAAAAAATACAGTGATAATGCTGGGACTAGCATGTCATCCCGTCGACAATCGAGAAAGGATGCTGCGATTGCGCAGGTAGTTCAGGATATGGAACAACGCACTGGTTCGAGTTCGAGGGAAGAAAAGATGAAGGATCTTCGCTTGGCGAAAGCGCGTGCTAAGTTTTTTGCGGAAGAGGCATGCTCGTCGAGGCAGTTGAGTCCAGTCAATGTTATACGTGATTATGGACGTCGACCGACAGTTAAAAGCAAAAGTGATAGGTATGAGGATAAGAAGGAATGGGAGGATGGTATTGTGCGTAGCAGCAGTATGTATGTGACCACTGGATATAAGGCATATGCTCCTGGATCGGGTAATCGTTCTTCGTCCAGTCGGGAAAGTGGTAATACTGGTACTAATAGCAATGAGAAGGTAAGGAACATTATTCAACAACATGATACTGGTCGGAAGAGTTCAGGACATCGTACAAATAGTGCACGTACGGGAGACATGCAGGCATCGCTCTCAACTATTCAAGGATACATAACTAATTCTGGAATGAAAAGGTCTTCTGCATCGAGTAGAAGGGAGGCTCCGGGAAGCCTGGTCGCCACCAATGATATTGCAGGTATTGAAGGTCGTTCCAGAAATAGGCTTCATCCTTCCGTACCATCGTCTTCATCTTCTCACAGGCACAAGTCGAAGAATAGCACAACATATCGAGGAGAAGAAGCGATATCTTGGGATGTGAGTTGGAAAATACATGGATTTTTTAATTTGATGTTCACGTTTTCCTAATTCATGTTTTGGTTGTATGTATAACTTTAGGCTGATGAATTCAACAACGACAAAGATAGCACAGTCATCCGTTCGGGTCGACAGTCGCTTTCCAATCGCACTTCTACTAGCAAAAAATCCTCTAGGCGGAAACAAAAGGAATCGATATCAAAAAAAGGTGTATCAAATATTTCGGTTCCCTCGTGGATGGAGGAACAACGTTCTGAAGAATTGGATGGATTTGGTTTTGTTGCATCGGATACATTCCTTCTTAATGACGAACAGTTTGTGCACTCGTCCACTACAAAAGACCAGACCCTAAGTGGAAAAAATGCCTTTGATATAACTCCGCCGTTGGGAAGGAAAAGTAATAAAAGTTTGAAATCTATTAACGAGCAAGGAGAATTGCGCGATCGTGGAAATACCGTGTTTAATCGTAGGCATAGTCCTTCAATGTCGTCTTCAGATAATAGAAGGGGGTCAGCAAATTTGAAGCGCTCAGATCGAATATCGTCTGTAGCAGAAGAAGGAACGATTTGGTCGTTCCTTCATGATGCTTTCGGAGCTGAAGCGGAAGAGGTCGATGATGAAGTCAGCGTCGCCATTGATGAGCTAGCATCCATTCATCCAGAGATGTCAAGCTTGGAACGATTTATTGAGAAGTTAGACTCTGATCATCACTTGGAACGTATCAGTTGTAGCCAACGCACACCAACAACAGTTGCGAGTAGTAATACAACGGAATCTTCTGCTTTTCACGAACGCATGCCTAGTGATGAGGAGAAGCGAAAGCTCGTTCCACTGGAACGCTCAGGGTCGGTCCAATCAGACCGGTCGAATGCCAGTAGCAACGAATTAAATCCAATAAGTTCAAAAGCGGAAACCACTCGGCATAGAAGAAAGGCTAGAATGTCGAGACGTAACGAAATGAATGGTGTAGAGTCACGGCTTGTTGCAAACAGGTCATCTCCGTCAACTGGATATAATAGTGGTGATGGGCTTCGTGCTAGAGAAGAAAGATTGTATAATTATAACATGGTATCAGAGCGTATTCATGCTGATGCTACGTACAAGGGCGAAATGACAACTGCGCCAAATATTGTTAGCCGAAGTGAACCAAAGAAGATTTTATCGTCAACTAGAAGGAAGAAAATATCTACCTCAAAGCTGCGCCGTGATCAGAAAGATGCGAATAGTGTCGAGGAATTCGAACCTGATGGTTCACAAAATGATGCGTCATTGCGTTTTCTAAAAAGCGCTGGGATAAATTACGTGATGAAACCAGGTCGACTTGATCATTCAAAGAACAAACCTAAGTCTTATGTAGAGCAAGGATCTCAGCTAGATGTCAACATCGACGAGTCTTCCAGTTCATGCAGATCGGCCTATAGTTCTTCTCAAGATGTCGAAAATGATTCGCTGTCGGCAACTGATTGCGAGAGGATGTCAATTATGAGAAAGGCGTCATCCCCAGCCTCTGTCATAGAAAAAGATTTGCAGGATCGACAAGGTGACAGCGAGATGAAGTCAACCTTAAAATCGCATTTATTAGAATTTGATAAGCGCTATGAATGTAAGAAGGACAGAAAAGATGATTCCAGCTCAGTAGAATGTACTTCTTCAACACATGTAAGAAAGTCAGTGAGGATAAAGGAAGGGAATCCCGTGACTTGTAATGAGCATTTTCGTTCTACGTCATTCAATAAGTTTGATACCTCATCGGGTACTCACCCAGCGGCTTCGAAGGTTTCAAATTCAAAAGCTAGCAATAATGCTGAATACGAATGCGATAAGGCATTGATGCGGTTTACTTCCTCCCCTGGAAATAGTGAAGTTGGCGATTTTGAAAATATTTACCAAAATCGAAAAAGTGTTTGTTCGGATAACTCTAACCATTCAAGAATTAATGCTGTCGATGATATTGACTGTAATCTCGTGGAGTCGTCGGTAATACCAAATGTCCATGGCGAAGGCGTTGACAAGGTTGCACGTTCTGAAAACAGGCAATCACCTTGTAATCCGATGGCGTCAATACTATCAAGTATACAGGCTCGCCAAATAGTTCGCGAAAAACGCATAGAGTCACCGCAGGAATCAAATTCTACTCAATATTTGGAAGTTGGCAAGGTTGATACTATAGACAACAATCGGCCATATAGTAATCCGATGACGACGATGCAATCGAGTACACGAGTTCACAAACGATTCGACGATAAAAATATAGAGTCACCACAGACTTTATATTCTTCTCAGGATAGGAACAACATAAAGAGCGAAATTAAAGATATAACTCGACCGCCTAGTAATCCGATGTCCTCAATATTATCAAGTATACGAGCTCGAAAAGGAATTGACAACAAAGATGAAGAGTTGCCTCAGGATCATAAAGAAGTTGACAAGATAAATAGTACGAATAATCGTTCACCAATGGCATCAATTCTTTCAAGTATTAAAGCTAGGGGAAATAAGGAGGAAGACGACGAAGATAACGATAAACTGCAGACTTTGCAATCGAAAATTCAACGCAGTTTAGCGGAAGGTATCGACCAGCCACTTGCACTGAAGGATGATCCCATGTTTGCGAAGTATTTCAAGATGCTTAAAGTTGGAATACCTTTGCCAGCAGTGAAACAAGCTATGTTGAAGGATGAACTTGATCCTAGTATTCTCGATGGAGATTTCAATAAGCCTGCTCCTCGGTCAGAGACAGAATCCTTGTCGGAAAAACGTTTGCCTTTAAAAGACGACCCGAAGTACTCGAAGTACTTCAAGATGATCAAAATTGGAATTCCTTTACCGGCTGTCAAGCAAGCTATGGTAAAAGATGGACTTGATCCAAACATAATGGATGGCAATCCTAATGAACCAGCTTCTTTTGAGTCAAAAATTCCACTAAAAGACGATCCAAAATACTCCAAATATCTAAAAATGATTAGTATTGGGTTGGCGAAAGGGGCTGCACAGCAAGCAATGATGAAGGATGGCCTCGATCCCAGTGTTCTTGACGGAGACCTGAATTTGCCTGCTTCTTCATCATCAACTGCGAAAAATAAGAAAATTCAACCGAAGAAGCCAAAAGATAAGCACCGTCGTACGAGGCTGCACTGGGACAGTTTACATGAAGAAGTCATTTCAAGCAATTCAGTTTGGGCGATGGTAAATGACGACAAGGATATTGATGACATACATATAGATGAAGCTGAGTTTGAAAATTTATTCAAAGCAGATATCTCTGCTAATAAGAACCAAAGCACTTCTCCGCAACAAAGTAGGAAGTCTTCGATAGTTAAAGTCATCGATCCGAAACGGGCTAATAATGGTGGAATTATTCTTGCACGAATTAAATTAACATATGAAGAAATAGCTACGGCGATAGAAAGGATGTAAGATTTTAAGATTTTGGCATTTGCTTCAAATTAGCAAAACCAACATTTTTCTAACGAAGTTTGTTTTTGGATTCTTTGTCATAACTAAGGGATGATACTGTTATGAGTGCTCATCAGATGGAATCTATGTTGGAATATTTTCCAACTAGTGAAGAAAGACGTAATCTAAAGGCTTATCTACGGAGTGGAAAGGAAAACGATCTCTGTGAATGTGAGAAATTTATGGTCTCCATGTTGAGGCTTCCAAATCCAGAACCTATGACAACGTCATTAATATTTAAAGCCACATTTGATTCTGTCTCGAAAGCTGTGGAAAATGATGCATTGTTAGTTGAGGCTGCTTGCGAGGAGTTGTTGACGTCAATAAGACTCCGTAAATTGCTGGGTATTGTTCTCAATATTGGAAATCGGTTGAACACTGCCGGTAGCTCGTCGTCCACGTCAAAAGTTGGGGCATTTAGTCTTGATTCCTTATTGAAGCTAAACCATGCGAAGGCTGTAGGTGATACAACTAAGAAGATGACCTTTTTACACTACGTTGTGATGGTTGTTCGTAGGAACAATCATTCCCTCCTTTCGTTTTATGAAGACCTCCCTTCAATATCGAAAGCTCAGAAGATTAACCTCGACCTGGCAACATTGGAGTTTGAAAAGCTTGGCAAAAATCTTGATCAGGCGAAGACGTTGGCGCTTCAAGTGATTCCGGGTAAATGGAACTTAAAAAATAATAATTGCCTAAGTGAAGAAGAAACTGATAGTGTGCTTGGAAATACTGGAATCGGACGGTTTGTTCTTGAAGCATCTTCGCAAATTGAATCTATAAGTGATTTGTATGAACGCACGTCCGAAGTTTATGCGAAGTTGCTGGATTATTTCGGAGAAAGTAAGAAAATGACAAAACCTCATGAGCTTTTTACAATATTTGTGAGCTTCTGCAAAACTTTTAAATCTGTCGTAGAAGAAGTCGATCGCGTCGAGCGTGCGAAGGTATGCATTTTGTAGTTGCTTCGTTTTGCTGTATTAAATGCTGAATGCTTTCATTTCAATCTCAGGCACGTGAAGAAAAGAAACGTCAACAAAAGGAAAATTCTCCAAAATCAAGTCCACCTCTCTCCCTTCCTCCTTTTGAGCAAAAGAAATCTCCGGTATCAGAGAAGCAACAAAGGCTTGCTCGTCCTTGTCCTCAAAACGAAACAGTAATGAATGACAACTCTAATCAATGTTATGGTCATTCATCGAAAAACGAAGCTTCTCCTCTTACAAACTTTACCGAAGGAACAAGCAGTCGCAAAAAATACGGAGATGATAACACCAATGTTGATAATTATCGATCACAGCATTTGCTACGTTCATCTGACAAGGTGGTGAAACGAGATCAGCCGGGAGATGCGAGGAACATTTCACCAATTAATTATGGGAGGAAAGCATTGGACAATGTGCAGTCAAGTGAACTAGAAAATACGGATCCTGTCTGTTTTGATATGCACCCTCAAACTTTCCGAAAATCGATAACCGCTGAGGTCAGAAGCCAGTCATTACATAACAAAGATGCACTGCCAAGAGAGAGATCGATTGTGAGACAAAGCAGGAGAGAAGCATCACAGTCACCCTTGACTAGGCGGGAAAAGTTAAGGATGATGTCAAATTCCACATCCCCAACTCCTCCCAAGGAAAGTGTGTTCGCATTTGAAAGTGCAGCAGTGGACGAGGTCCCCACACGTGATACAAGCTTTGAATTTGAATTGGACTAAGAAGACATCTATGTTCTTTGATTAACACTCTATTTATACAATTAGTTTCATTCCCTCTTTTCAGTAGTGTGTAGTATGGAGGATTAACAGCAACAACGACATTTAAATTTAGGTTACGCTTCTTTCTTCTTCCTTTTCTTTCTTTCAGACTTCGGTTTCTTGTGACTCTTTTTCGCACTCTTTTTCTCGCTCTTCTTGACTTTCTTAGAAGCAGTGTAACTTGCATTTGCTGAAGCTGCGGAACTTGAATGATCTTGCACTTCTTCTGGCGAGGAAGGCTTCCGGGTAGCTGAAGTCTTTACCTTAGTGTCAGGTTTCGCTCCCATTTTATCCATTTTCTTCTTATCATTAGAATCCTTTTTGATACCTTTCTTTTTTGGTTGAACCTTTTTGTTTTCGACTTTACTTTCCTTCGCATGATCTTCGTTCTGTTCAGTAGTCTTAATGGCACATTCTTTTTTGTCTTCCGCCTGTTCGGAATCCATTTTTGCAGCTCTATCATTATAAATCTGTAGAGTACATTAGCCAAGATTTAGAACACCAAACAAAAATTAATAAAATATACAAATACGCCAACGTCAACATACCTTAATTTCTTCAGGATCCAATTGCTTCCACCTTCGAGAGACTTCTCCTAAGTATTGAGTAAATGATTCGCCCTTTTCCTGCTTCGTCTGCTTTTTGACGGCTTCATAATTTTCCGACAAGAACAAATTGTATCCGGACTTTTTCTTTTTCTTTTTCGGTTTAACCGTTTTACTTTCCTCTTCAATATCATCCGCATGAAGTTTATTGTGTTCCGCTGCCTTGATGGCCCATTCCTTTTTGTCCTCATTCGAAATCGATTCTTTCCATTGCTTTGATAAAGCCGACATGACCTTTTTCGCTAACTCTTTCTTTTCACCTTGTACGCCCTCAGACATCTTACTATAATTGGACTTAATATAATAATTGTAGGCATTCAATCCGCGCTTTCTCTTCTTCACTGGAACCTCCGCCGCACCTCCAATTTCCTCAACAGCGGGACCATCATCCACGACGGCTTCACCCTCAACAGCGGCATCATCCCCGTTGAGAAGTTTGAATAAACCATCGTAATCAAGAGCATTTTTTGAAGAGCACGTCTGTTTCATTTCTACCTGTAAACCATTCAACGCATCGAGTCTCTTCAGCTCTGCTTCTTGCACCATGACATAATGCGATTCAAGAGAGGTAATGAGTTGATCCAATGATGATGCCGATGGAGGAGTAGGTTGTGGAGGTGCAGGAGCTTTTTTGCTCAATTTCTTTTTCTTGGATGGGGTGGAGGACATGATATATAACAATATACCGTATATATATATTATATATATATAGAAGTTGTATGGACAGCAGCAGTGTATGTAGTATGTATTGACTTGCCAACGGACGAGCAGTATGCAGTATGCAGTATGATTATGATGTGTATTATTATATTGTGGATGGGATGGATAATAAATTATTTGAATTTGGTGGGGTAGATAGATTAGCAGTGGGTAGGATTTGGGCCGTATCGAAAAAGCAAATCGTGTGGATTATGGATTCAAACCTGTCAATTGCATGTCAGGCAACCTTCTCTCTGTCTGGATAGAACTGCTTTTCAGAGACGGCCTTACACCCTACAATCCAAGTACAAGTCCAAATAAAAATCCTTTGCAATCGGCGATCATACAGGTACATGTACAGGTACAGGTACAGGTACAGGTACAGCTACCGAACAAGCTACCGGTAGATGGCTCCACAGCACTGCATCGGATCTTTTGGCTAATTAAGTCAATGACGTTAACATAACTCACCACAGATACCTTCCGAGCTCTTCCGACAGATCCGCATCACTTCAGCATTTTTCATACGCGTATATCACATATATATCTCCAGCATTTCGGGTTCCGCCAGTGTGCAGTGCAGTACAGTGCAGTACAGTGTATGCTCCTCCTCATCGAACCATCCATTGATTCCTTATATACGCATTCATCCAATATCCATACCTCTTCATTGATATTTAATGTATAAATATGTTTGGCG
>Ga0115008_10003867_pt1 | contig 12399 bp, 13 predicted proteins | sample FraStrMetagenome_FD_87164 | JGI IMG/M metagenome (GOLD analysis project Ga0115008, IMG submission 87164) | Marine eukaryotic phytoplankton communities from Arctic Ocean - Fram Strait ARC3M Metagenome | ecosystem: Environmental > Aquatic > Marine > Oceanic | place: Fram Strait | collected...
AACACATTTAATATATAGTTCGGATATTACGAATAATAAACTATCTATTAAAAAATATTCAAATAAAGAAAAAAAAAACTATATAAATAAAAAAGGTGATACTTCGCCATTATTAGTGATTAATAGAGGTTATGGTGTTGGAACCTATTATTTTAATTATTGTATAATAAATGAAAATGATAATATAAATTATTTACTTGAAAATCATTTGATATGTATCAAATATTCTAAGTTAATCTCAAACGAAAATGTAATTAAAAAATACAAACAAATTATTAAATCTTTTAATAATAAAAAAACTATTGAATTTATAAAAATATATTTTGGTAATAATGCTATGAATACTACCGAATTATGTAAAATTCTTCCTATTTATGATATTTAATATATTATACTATTTTCGTCTAAAATAGCAATTATATCTTTCTTTAATTTTGGAGGTTTAATAATATGATTAATACATATTTGTTTTAATTCTTTTATAGTTGGAATTTTGCGCTTAATCTGAAATGCTGGAAATTGCAATCCACAACCATTCTTAAATCTTAACTTTATTTCTAATTTCATGCCAAATTCAGTTTTATAAATATAGTTAGTTTTTTCTTTTTTAACAATACTAGATAAATTATATAAATTTTCATTTATTGTGTCATAGTAAATCTTTTCATTATGGTAACACATATAATGTTTATCTTTTTGACTTTCACGTAGATAATTTGATAATTTATCTTCATCTATCATTGTAATTTCAATAAATTTTTTAATTGCCTCTTTATCTATCTTTTTGCAGTAATCGTTAAATTTTTTATCAATCTTATATTTATCTTTGTATTCTTTCATACATTCTACATCATTATTATGAATGGTTTTACAATATATATCTTTTAAAGGAATTTTCAAACCTCCAAATTCTGCAATTTTATAAAGATAATTATCATAAAACCAGGATTCAAAATCATTATTTAAGTATTTAGAAGGTTTCATTGGTGAAACAAATTGGGGACAATCATTTACACATGTTGCGCCATATTTAAATTCGACTTTACATATAACATCATTTATATGTATATTAATATCATTATGATTACTTCTACCTGCTTTAGTAAAACATTGTACTTTATAATCACCACGAATACCTTTAATTTTTGCTAATTTTTGTATAAATAAGTTTATTTCGGCTTTTAAATTAGACCATTTTTCTGAAAGTGTGTAATATTTTTCTGGAATTATATTGTTTATTATAGACACGATTATATATTCTCTTTTTTTATTATGACTATCATTTTTTAATCTATTTTTATATTTAAAGACATCAATATCATCAGAATCACCTCTATATGTTGTTATTGGACGTAATTCATTATTTATTCCTTTAAGTTTGTCAAGAGAGTTTTTAATTGCCATTATTATAATGGAGTAGGATAGAAAAGTTTTCAATTATTTTATAAATGAAGGCTCTCTTTAAAATTATGGATATCTTTGAAATTTGATTATAATATTTTAAAACATTTAAATATTATAATGAATTATTCAATAATGAATAAAAACCATGCGATACTTTATTTATTTATTGAAAATGAAGATTTAAAAGAAAAATATAAAAGCTCTGTTGAAAAACATAACAATGAAATTAATTCATCTTACCCAAATGCAGGGTTTGACCTTTATTTTCCTGAGGATAGTATTATAGAAACACATAATGTATCCTTTATAAATATGAAAATAAAATGCGAAATGCATATTTATTCTGATAAAGACTGGATTCCTACCAGTTATTATATGTATCCACGTTCAAGTATTTCAAAAACACCTCTAATGGTAGCCAATCATACTGGAATTATTGACAGTGGATATAGAGGTAATATTATAGGAGCTTTTCGTAATCTTATGGATACATATGAAATAAAAAAATTCAATCGCCTTTTACAATTATGTGCCCCAGATTTGAGACCCATTCACATTGAAATTGTAGATAATGATGATTTTTTTGAATTAACAAAAAGAAATATAGGAGGATTTGGTTCTACTGGTCTATAGGAGGGGTTCATTTTCAGTAATTTTAAAGAGATTATCATTTTCATCAATATTTTGGGTTAATTTATTGCCACTTTCTTCCGCTTTCTTGATATTTTCAGCAATCGCATTCTTTTTTGTTTCAGTAACTCTTTCATCAAAATCATTTTTAATTTTTTCATCATTCTTAATCTTCTCATTCATGAGAGCATTTAGTTCTTCTTCTAAATATTCTACTTTTCCTGTTTTATATGCTTCTGGGTGGAAAGGAACCCAAGTACCAACCGGTCCGACATAGACATCATGATTCGGATCTACCTTTCGAATGTTTTTACAATGGGTTTCTGCTTCTAATTGAGTTTCAAAAGTTCCTCTTACCTTAATCCCCCGAACACTTGTCTGAAATGTATTTTGTTCATTAAAGTTTTTCTCAAGTTTTTCTTCGTTATTGTCTACAAAACTTTTAAATTCATCTTGTACATTTGTTAAAAAAAGATTATCTTTCTCTTCTTTACAGAATTCATCTAAATCTGCAGTCATTTCAGCCATAGGAACATTATATTTATGAGAAATAAAACTTAGAAAATGATTAAATTTATCCATCGATTTATTCATATCCCAATTTTTAAGATATTCTTCAAAAAAAAAGATTTCTTTTTGTTTTAAAATTTTTTCAGGAGATACAAAGGACAAACAAACAAATTTTTGCCCAGCAATAGGTTTATCTTCATCAAGAAGATCAGTATAATCCTCATCTGTTTTTTTCGAGAACATTATTTATGATATAATTATATTTTTAAGTATTTTATTAATCTCATTATAATTTATGGATAGCGTCTATTATATCGAAGTGATGAAAAGAATTAGCAAATATTTATTGATAGGATTTATAGTTTCAATAGCAGTATATGCTATACCAAAAACAAGGGTAAAGTGTGATGAGATTATATTAATAGGCGTTATTGCCGCAGCCACATTTAGTATAATAGATACATATTTACCGACATCTATATTGTCGATATAAATTCCCAATCTAATTCGTTGCATATTTTTTTCCATATTTCATCTTGTTCTATTCTTTTTTCTCTATCTTTTAACATAGGAAAATAGGGTAAAAATTCTGTTTGGTCTAACAATTCACAAAGTTTATAAATAGTATAATAATAATTTAAAAAATTAACTCTGTCATGAGGACAATATTTAGAATAAGGAGATTGAATATCTATAAATAAATTACACAATCTATCTTCTAATTCTTGGTTCATTACCGGTGGTTTAATCCCCAATTTATCTTTAATAAATGGTATGTGTTCATAGTATTTATTATAGCCTAATTTTTTTAGCATTTCTTTTGTTTGTTTGTTTGTTAACGTGTGAATATCTTTTCTCTCTTTTTTTATTTGATTTTTCATATTTACTATAATATCATCTGGTATATACGTTGTTTCTTTTGCTTGAAATTGTGATAGGATTTCTCTAAAATGATTGATTCTTTTATAGGCGTAAAAACAAACTTCTTTAGGAGGTTCATTATAGACAGGTTTATCATTTTCTATTAATACTTTTACATATTTAAAACAATGATTACACATATTTATGCCATCACAATCAACCATTATCATTTCGCCTTTATTACAAGAATTACATATATCTGTTTTTTCAATATAATGATTAATATCTAAAGGACAGCATTCTTGATTTAATAAATATTTATATGAATTACTTTTCACACTAATAACGTCTTTTTTTTTAGTTAAATCAAAAAAATCGGTGACTATCTTATTTTTACCATTGTTATTATTTATGTTTTTTTTTTCTTCAAAATATTCGAAAATATAGGATGAATTATCAATATAATATTTTCTATGTTTTTTTTTTAAATTCACTATTTTCTTTTGTAATTCATTTTTTTGAATGGGTATATCTTTATTTTTTTTAAATTTATAGGCATTTTTAAAATTTTTTATTTCATTTATTAATTGTGGGTTTACAACCTCTTTTTCTTTTTTAATTATATTTGTCATTTCTCTATGTTTAGAATCTAAGGTAACATGTTGATTCATATTATTATTATTATTATAAGTTTTTTAATTCGTATTTCATAATTTGTAATTAAAACAATACTATATATGAATATTAGTACTAAACAAGAAAAAATAGATTTAAAAACGAATAAAAAATTATTATTTATTGACAACGCGCTAAAAGATGGATGGAGGGTAAAATACAAGAATGAGAAGTATATTTTTACCAAGAAGCACGGAGATAAAGATTTTTATTTAAATAATGATTATTTAAATATATTTATTCATAAAATGTTAATTTAGTTAAAATGATTTTTTTTTTTCTTTAGGGAATATATATATGGGTGGTGGATTAATGCAACTAGTGGCATATGGCGCACAAGACGTTTATTTAACTGGTAATCCTCAAATTACTTTCTGGAAAGTTACCTACAGACGTCACACTAACTTCTCGATGGAATCTATCGAACAAACTTTCAATGGCCAAGCTGATTTCGGTCGCCGTGTAACGTGCACTGTAAGCAGAAATGGTGATCTTGCTTACCGCACATACCTTCAAGTAACTCTCCCACAAATAGGCCAAGAACTTGCCAGTTCTGGTTCTGTATATGCCAGATGGCTTGATTTCCCTGGTGAGCAACTTGTACAACAAGTAGAAGTTGAAATTGGTGGCCAACGCATCGACCGCCAATACGGTGACTGGATGCACATCTGGAATCAACTCACCCTTGACGAGAACCAAACCAAAGCTTACAACAAAATGGTTGGCAACACCACCGCTCTCACATATGTAACTGACCCTGACTTCGCTGATGTAGACGGTCCTTGTGACAGTTCCGCTCCTACCCAAGTGTGCGCCCCTCGCAACGCACTTCCAGAAACAACCCTTTACGTACCCCTCCAATTCTGGTACTGCAGAAACCCTGGACTTGCTCTTCCTCTTATCGCACTCCAATACCACGAAGTAAAAATTAACCTCGACATCCGCCCTCTTGACGAATGCCTCTGGGCTATGAGCGCTATGGATGGCACTGGTTCCAAAGTATCCAACGCATACACACAAAGTCTCGTCGCTGCATCCCTTTACATTGACTACGTATTCCTTGACACCGACGAGCGCCGCCGCATGGCCCAAAACCCCCACGAATACCTCATCGAGCAGCTCCAATACACTGGCGAGGAATCAGTTGGTTCCTCCTCTAACAAAATCAAACTCAATTTCAATCACCCTTGCAAAGAACTTGTATGGGTTGTACAACCTGATGCTAATGTTGACTACTGCAACTCGCTTGTTGCTGGCGAGCAACTTTGCCACCTTCTTGGCGCACAACCTTTCAATTACACCGATACCCTCGATGCTCTCCCTAATGCTCTCCACGCATTTGCTGACAAAAGCACTATTGGTGAGAACGCTGCCAGTTACCTCAACGCCAGTGGGTTTGTTGATAGCGCTGCTAATAATGCCACAACCACAGCCGGCAACTGGGCCGTCAACGAGACCACCGCCCAAGCAAGTGTTTCGGATGCTGGGTCCTTTGTACTTTCGGAGACCGCCCTCAACATGCACTGCTGGGGCGAGAATCCTGTTGTAACTGCCAAACTTATGCTTAACGGCCAAGACCGCTTCTCTGAGCGCGAAGGAAGTTACTTCGACCTTGTACAACCATTCCAACACCACACCCACTCGGTTGACTCTGGTGTTAATGTCTACTCTTTCGCCCTCCGCCCTGAAGAGCACCAACCCTCGGGAACATGCAATTTCTCGAGAATTGATAACGCCACACTCCAACTTGTACTTTCCAACCAAACCGTCAAAAGCACCAACACTGCCAAAGTGCGCGTATACGCCACTAACTACAATGTGCTCCGTGTAATGAGTGGCATGGGTGGTCTTGCTTACTCGAATTAAATATTCGATTTCTATTAAAATAAAAAGTATAAAAAAAATAATCTATATTTATAAATGCCAGAAATAATAAATATAGATGAACTCACACAAGATGATTTAATGGATTATCAAAATAAATTAAATGGTAAAAAACTAATTTTAAAATTTTCAGCAACGTGGTGTAAACCGTGTGTCAAATTAAATAAAATTTGGGATAAAAAGATAAAAGATTTACCTGATGACGTCCAAATTATTCCAGTGGATATAGACGAATCCTTAGAACTTTATGTTAAACTAAAATCATTAAAAATGATTTCCGGGGTACCAACTATAATGTTATGGTATAAAAAAGAGGATAAATGGTATATACCAAATGTTGTAATTTCAGGAACGAAAGAAGAAGATATTGATTATTTATTAAAAATGTGTTATAAATAATAATAAATAATACTATAATATAAAAATGGATTTAAATTTAGACCATTATAATTTAAATGATTTAATGAAATTATTTAAAATTCAAGAAATTAATACAAATACTTTAAAACAAGCTAAAAAAATAGTATATAAAGTGCATCCGGATAAGTCAAATTTAGATTCATCTATTTATATATTTTTTTCGAAGGCCTATAAATTATTGGAACAAATTCATTTATATAAAAATAAAAAGACCATCTATTCTCATGAAGAAGAAGAAACAAATAATGATATTTTAAAGTTTTCAAATACGAAAGAATTTTCATATCATTTTAATCGATTATTTGAAAAAACATATATAAGAGAAAATGAAGGACACGGTGAGTGGCTTAAAGAAGAAACGAATATAGTTCAAGCAAAAAATATAGATGAAATGAATAATATTATAAAAGAAAGAAAACGAAATAGTAGGACCATCGTAAAAAAGGAGGATATAGGAACAGCAGTACAAAATATACATTACGAATTGGTCGATTCAAATAATGGGTTTTTTGGAAATAAATTAACTGGAAATTTAAAATATGATGATATAAAGAATGTTCATGGAGAAAGTATTATACCCGTAACAGAAGAAGATATAAGAAACAGTTATAATTCTTTAGACGAATACCAACGAATAAGGAATCAAAATATTAAAAGGATGAATCCAGAAAGAATTACAAGAGAAAATGAAAGAAAAGAAGAAGAACAAAATACAAAAAGAGTGTTTGACTTGTTAAAAAAAGATGAAACATATAAAAAAATGAATGATAATTTTATTTCTAATTTTAAACGTATCATTAATTAATGTATATAGATAGTATAATGGACATATATACATTTGTGGACTATCATTACATTCTTTTTATAGTTTTAATAATAATTATTGTATTAATATATAAATATTATAATACAAAACCAAATGAACGTCAATATTTAGATAAGTATTTGTTGGAAACTGTAAAAAAACAAAAAGATATTGTATTATCTTGCAAACCAAAAATTTGGATTCATATTGATAGAGAAATAAATTCAAGAGAATGGGAAAGTTTTTCAACCAAAAATACCAGAAAATTAAATCAACCCTATTTATATTTAACTTTAGAAACTATATTAAATCATTGTTCGTCGTCATTTGATATTTATTTAATTACAGATGATAGCTTTACAGAAATACTTCCAAATTGGAATATTGATATGGGTAAAATTTCTTATCCAATCAAGGATAAAATTAGAATGAAAGGCATGATGGAAATTTTATATCATTATGGAGGTATGATATTACCCATTCATTTTATATGTAAAGAAAATCTAATCGAAATGTATAAAAAATATATAGATGAAGGTATTTTTGTTTCAGAAATGCCAATATTTAGAAACAATCGCACGGAGTTTTCAGAATCAAATAAAATTATGGGTGCCAAAAAAGGGAATACTATTTTGAATGAATATATTTTATGGTTTCAAGAAAATATATCAAATGATTACACGGCAGAAAGCATATTTAAAGACGAAGAAAGAACATGGCTTTCTAAAAATGTAACAAATATGATACCTGCCAAGTATATAGGTACTCAAGATGAAAATGGTGAAATGATTGGTGTAGAGAAACTAATGAGTACAGAAATTATAAATTTTTATAGTAAAGCATATGGAATTTATATACCACGAAATGAATTATTAACTCGATTAAAATATAATTGGTTTTGTCAATTAAAAGAAGAAGAGGTAATTCATAGTAAAACGAATATTGCTTTTTTGCTTCAATAATCTATATCAAGGGCTTCTTCTAATAATGTTATTTTATCATCAGGAATATGTTTTGGATATATTATATTAAAATCAATATATAATTTCCCTTTCATTCCATCACGTTCCATGCCTAAATCATTAATACTTTTTTTATAGTTAGGATATACAATATTTCCTTTTTTGTTTTTAAGAGAATATCGAGTTCCATTAAGATGAAGTATTTCATATGAAAACCCACATAAGGATTCTTTTAAACTTATATTTTTTTTTTGATAGAGGTCAATACCTTTTTGAGTAAACTCTGTATGATTTATTAATTTTATATATAATTTTATATTTCCTTCATTTCCGACTTCATCTACATTTCCTTTTTTTACAATTTTGATGATTTCGTTATTATCTATACCCTTAGGTATTGTTATATATAATGTTTCTTTTTCTTCTTGTTTTGTATTATCATTATATATAAATCGTTTTATTTCTAGAGGTATAACAGCACCCGTATAAGCTTGTTCTAGTGTGATTTCCAAGGTTTTAATTATAGGTATTGGTAATTTCATACTTTCATTAAATTTTTTAAAAAAATTAATTTCAGGCCCGGAATTATCAAATAAATGGAAAATATCATTCAAATCTAACGAATTCGGATTTACTTTCATTGTTTGAATATCATATGTCTTTCTTTTATGTGAATCACTTAATACCTCATAAGCTTGATTTAATTTTAAAAATTTTTCTTGTGAACCAGATGGTCGATCGGGATGGCACAATAAAGATTTTTTTCTATATGAGGATTTAATTTCATCTTGTGATGCATTTCTATTGACACCGATTATATCATAATAATCCATATTATAATTTGATATAAACATAATGTAGATAATACGAATAATAGCAATGTTTCGTGAAATTTATTCACCAAAAAAAATGGATGATTTTATTATAAAACCTTTAAAACATAAAATAATTAAAATATTATTAAAACATAAGTTTTCATTAGTGATTCAATCTTGTAATTCGTGTGGTATAAATACATTTTCAAAACTGGTTTTAAAAGAATATTATGGAATCAATAATTTTTTAATGAATGAAAATATATGTATTATTAATTCATTAAAAGAGTATGGTATATATTTTTATCGTAATGAACTAAAAACATTTTGCAGTTTAAAATGTACAATACCAAATAAAAGAAGAACCATATATATTCAGGATTTGGATTGTTTGAATAAACAATGTCAACATGTACTACGACATTTTATTGATTCCTATGATATCAATATTATAATTTCAACCAATTCTACAAATAAATTAATAGAATGCTTAAATTCTAGAATGATAATTATAGAATTAGATATATTAACATATGATAATCTATTTTATTTATCAAAAAATCTTGTTGAAAAGGAAAGATTAGAATTAAATGATAAACAAATTGAATTAATTATAAAATATTCGAATTTAAAATTATCAAATATATATAGTTTGTTTGATAGAATAAAGTTATTACAAGGTCGAAATTTTAATAGTGTGATAGAGAATAATTTATCTTCTATCAATCTAACACTATTTGAATGTTATTTAGAAAAATGTAAAAATAATGATATTGAATCCATATATTTAATTCTTGATATATACAATAAAGGTTATTCTCTTATTGACATATTTGATGATTTTTTTATGTTTATAAAATTATTTGATATTGACGAAGACTATAAATATAAAATTATTCAATTGAATACAAAATATATATATATTATTCACGAAAAAATGGATTGTGAATTACAATTGGTATTTTTTACAAATGATTTGATTAAAATTGTATCAAAATAAATCATATGTTATCATTTGGTTTACACAAAAATATGAAAAAATAGCAATAACAATAGAGATTAACCAAAGTGGTATAACCGTTTTTTTCTTAAAACCTACACCAAATTGTCTTAAACTTCCATCATTATTATATATAATATTAGGTTTCATTAAAACGATAAAACTATATATAGTTATAAATATAAGAAGTGTCAAAAAAATCTTATAGGACGTGATATATTTATTCATATATATAGTTAAAATTATAATTATTACATTTCTTCGTCATCATATTCTCCGTATCCATCATTATCTTCACCAATATGGGATATATCATATTCTTCTTCTTCTATTTCTTTTGCTTCGGCCTCTTGGATTTCCATTTCAATCATATAAATATCTCTATTCATTTTTGTAACACCATCTATTTTATCAAGTTTTAATTCATTTAAGATTTGTTTCTCTAGTTCTCCTCTTTCTTTATCATATGTATCCTGTTGATATACTTTAAATCCTTTCTGTTCACCCACCCCCCATTCTTCTAGTTTGTGTTTTTTAAATAAATTATTTACAGCTCGTTTTTCATCGGTCATGTCTTGTAATTTGGTTGTCATTATATCTTTCTCTTTTTCTTTTGAACGATTAATTTTTTCCTTTAATTTCTTATAGTCATAATCAACCGATTTTTTTTCATTTTCCATATAATTAATATTATCTATTATCCAATCCGCTACACTTTCATTATGTATCATTGAAAAAGATTCATATTCAGAATCACTATGAACACAATCTAATAAATTATCAAAAATACTTAAAATAAAATAATGATAAAGCATCGTTATTGTTCTTTTTTCGTCTTTTTCATCTAAATTAAGATGAATAAATCTTATATTATAGGAAAGTTCATTTATAATTTCATTCTTTTCAATAAACGTTTCTAATATTTTATTGAAATCTGGATTACCAATGTATCGATTCATAGATTCATAATGTTTCATCAATATATTTTTTATATCTTTCATGTGTAAATCTGACAATTTCCAATGTTTATGTATTTTTATTGTTTCATTTGAAATTTCTTTTTGATATAATATTCTTAATGGCAAAACAATAGATAAATCACGTATTATATTTTGTATAAATCCGAATATTTTATGATAATTATCATTTCTATCTGTAAATTGTAATATTTGTTTTAGTTGCAAAATGGCTTCGTCTTGTTTTTTGTTTTTTGAATATTTTTGAATAAATGAAATGATTTTTTCTTCTAAAGCTTTGTTCTCCTTTGTAATATTTTCTCTAAAACTTCTCAAGTTTTCCTTTTTTAGTTCATCGCTTATTTCCAGTGTTAAAATATCAACAAATGACTCAAATAAAATACTATGTTTTGATGTCTTTTCAACACTTGAAAATCTCGCTAATACATTTGTATGAATAGAGATTTCATTATTTTTATTGATTTTAATATTATTTTTATGATTTAATATATTTATAATTTCTTCTAATCTTTCTTTGGAAGGCATAATATTTTTACTTTTAAACCATTCTATTTTTTTATCATTATCAATGTACTCTTTTTGTAAACTAAAGAAAGGTTCTTCGCTGGCTTCTAAATTCTTTTTCATTAATGAGTTCAATAACAAATAAAATATATTATCATCGTATTCATTTGATACATTTATTTTAGGTCTTCTGGTTGAATCTGGATAAAAGAAGAATCCTCCACGGGATAATTTTTTTGTTTTCATATAATTAAAATTTAAATCACGTATCGTATCGTTCAATGTCACTATTGTGGGGTCAAGTCTTGTAAAATATTCATTGGTTGTTTCACTTTTTCCTTCACAACATCCATTAATTAAAAAGGGTTCATTAAAACGATTTATTAAAATTGCATTATTCTTTTTTACATTATCTGACACAATATTTTGTATTTTTTTTATAATTTCCATTGTGCCATATGTCATTTTACTCCGAAGTACTGCAAGGTGGGGTTCTTGTTTAGAAGAACCGGTCTTAATCGTGTCTTCCAAATCTTTAATTAATTTTGGGCTCACATTTTGAAATATACCATTTTCTATTTCATTTAAGGGAGGTAAAAATTCTTCCCACCTTTTTATTGAATGTTCTTCTGGTATATCATCAAGTGGAGCAGTTTTAAGATAGTCTCTTTTATCTTCTAACAATTTATTTATCATTTTGTCTTCTTGTAAAATGAATGTAATTACATCTTCAATATCCTTTACCAACGTTTCTTCAGTAACCTCCTTAGACTTAATACTATTCCATGGCTTGATATTTGCTTGAATACTTTTTAGAACACACGATATATATATAATACCAGATTTATCACTTGAATTACCTAACGGATAACCTGCAAATGATAATTTACACCCGGGATGTGTTTTTTTTGACTTAATTTCTGGAATACTTTTCTGGATTGAAATGAGTAGA
>Ga0115008_10003869_pt1 | contig 12398 bp, 8 predicted proteins | sample FraStrMetagenome_FD_87164 | JGI IMG/M metagenome (GOLD analysis project Ga0115008, IMG submission 87164) | Marine eukaryotic phytoplankton communities from Arctic Ocean - Fram Strait ARC3M Metagenome | ecosystem: Environmental > Aquatic > Marine > Oceanic | place: Fram Strait | collected 2012-06-18
ATTATTATTATTATTATTATTATTATTATTATTAAGGAATCTCTTTTTTTACGTCTTGTTAATAAGAAATAAGATTTTATACTGAGCTACGTAGAATTTCCACGTATATCTATAAAAGGGCACTACTTGTGCCTCAAACTTGTAGAATGAATACCGTAAATACAGCAGCAGGTATCCTTGTGTTTTCTTTCAACTATCCGATCTTTCAGTGAGAACAACTTCAAATCATATTTCTTTTCTTCTTATAGAAATAATTAGCAATGTCTCCTTTTTCAGCAACCACTGCCGCAATTTTTGTATCTTTTCTTGCTCTTCCATCTACTGCATTTGCCCCTCATCATACAGTATCATCAAAGCGAAATGGTATCGACGTTAAAAAGCAATCATTTATTGTGTCGAGTCCAAATAATTTCCTCGTGAAGCCAAAGAAAAATAAGTTCGTTTTGGCAATGGGGTTGGAAACCCTTGAGACCAGCAACATCGTTTTCATCACAGCTATTTATCTAGGTGCTATAGCTTTGACTGTTAAAACAAATGAATCTGCAGAAAAAGTGGAAGTTGTAAAACCTGAACCAGCTGTAGTTGAAGAAGAGACTCCTGTGGAAGAAGAAGTAGAGGTTGAAGCGCCTGTTGAAAAAGAAGAAGTAATAGTAGAAGAGCAACCAGAGGAAATAGAGGTTGCTGTGGAAGAAACTGCAGAAGAAATTATTCCTGATCCTCCTAAAGTAGATATTGTTGCAAAAAAGAAGGCAGTTGCTAGCACATTGCAGGGTGAAAAAGAAAAGAGCCGCCGTCTTACTGAGAGTGAACCTGTTGAGGAAACTATAGAGGAATCTGTAGAAGAAATATTTGAATCTGAAGTTGAGGAAAATGAACCAGAACTTAAAAAGAAGAGCTGGATTGTCAAACGGGTTGTGAAAAAAATCATTATGCCTTGGAAAAAATTTTCAAACATCCAATAGACCTTTCAATCAACATTTTAATAAAAGGAATCAAAAAGATCTCGGAAAACATATGAAAAAATATAAATGATACAACTCTACACCTTTAACCTTGATTTCTTTTTCTAATTTACTCATGAATATATGATAATAAGTTCGTAAAAATGAAAAATTTTGCTTTCCAATTTACATGTAAAATAACTAGAATAAAACGAGCATTTTCTCTCTATCGATATAAATCACCATAATAAAAACTATCATCATCATCATCATCATCATAATAAGGCATCTGATCATTGCGATGCTTTATTGTTTTGAATTCACAAATGTTTTCAAGAATATCGTCATGAGCTCGAGCTTCGTCTTCCCATTTCAAATGGTCATATGTAGGTTGAGCCTCCTGTATTCGCTTCAAAATTTGTTGGTTTTGTTTAGTTATTTTTTGCAATTCTCGTTTACGACGATCTTTATTAAGTGAATGTCCATATTTTCCATTCACATTTTTGCAATCCGTTCCTCCTTTATACTACGGGGGAGGGGTGATGCAAGAAAAAAATCACACGAGGTTAGAAACTTTAAAAGTGAGTTGTGATGCGAAAGAAAGGCATTCTTTCTCACCCTCAAAATATTTGACATTTTTTCCAGCAAAAGTCTATTTTCGGTCTCAATTTGCTTGAATCGATCTTCCATCAAAGCATTCTTCTTTGCTTTTGTTTTGAGGTGCGATGCTTGTCTCGGGCTCTTATTATCAATGCTACTTTTCATGTCTCGGAGCTAAAGCACATGTTGGATCTCAAAAAATTAGGATTTTCATGTGAATATTGAGACAACCCTTAAAAAAAGTAAACGCACCTTTTGACGATGAAGCTCTTGACACCGTCTGGTGTATTTTCCCATACAGTTCTTGTTTTGAACCGGCATGGCCTTTCTCCCACGATCCATTATTGTTTTGTATAAAGTTCAATGACTTTTAACGAATCTCATGAATTTTCTGTGAGTTATTGGTTTTTGAAACCTTCTATCCCATGCAATTCTAAAATGGCGCCATAGCAAAACTGAAAGAACAAATTCATTTTAAATTTCAAACTAAAAATATTTGTATAAAAATTAATTTGATTTTGATAGGCTACGAAAGCCTACAAGATTTCATTCTGAATAGAGTCAACTGCTTCACTGAATTGGATATAACCACTTCTTCGCAAGAGAATATTGTTATCAAGTACTATCAAGATAGTTTATAACACAGAGACAGAAGGTATTGAGCTATGATCCAAAAAGTACATTTGAAAGGACTTGGTTCATATGAAACTTTTCGGGTACCATATCAAATCTGTAGAACTCTTTGTTGCATATACCTATCCATAAGCATTCCTTTCAGACTAGCTTTTGTTCCAGATTATGCAATTGAGTTGCAGTATTTAGGCTTTGTTCTATCAGATTTTCTCTGCACCATGCTCTTTGCCATAGAAATCATCATTAACTCGACGCCATTTCGTGGAAGTTGTGTCGTTCCCTCAGAAGAAATTCTTGTATCAAGAAACCAAATCAATACACATTACCCACATATATTGAGATCAAAATTAAAATGCTTCGCATTTCACTTTTCAGCAGGAACCACTGCCTCAATAATTATGACTTTACCATTTGAATATATATCATTGTTCACAGATACAAAATATACAAATTTTTTACTTTTAAACCGTGCTCTAAGAGTAACATTCTTGCCGATATACCTATCTGATATCGCTGGTATACTAGAGCAAAAGAAATTTATAAGAAACATTGGACTACAAAGAACTTGGAAGCTTTTCCTTACAATGGCTTTAGCGGGTCATTGGTGTGGATGCATATTTTTTTTAATCTCAAAATACGAAGCCATGAAAGGAGGTACCTCAACATGGCCACAAGAAATTGGCATATACGACGTAAAGAGCAACACACTAGCCAGAGACGGATCCCCAATCTTTGAAATCGAAATGAATCAAAGTGAATTCTTTGCATATATACAAACTTTATATTGGGCTTATATAACGATGGTAAGGACATTTGTTTCCACTTTTGATATTTCGGCCCGTTAAGCTTCAAAAGCAACATTCTTACTTCCAGCTTCTTTAAAGATAACAACAGGGTTTGGGGACGTCGTACCTATATCGATTTCAGAAACTATTTGGTGTATTTTTTCTATGTACATTGGTGTAGTAATCACAACATGTACCATTGCAAATCTTCAGCTCTTGGTTACAAATATGGATGCAGCACTAACCGCATTTCAATATAAGTTGGAATTGCTTCAACGATATATGGCTTATCGAGATTTACCCAATCACTTACAGAAAAGAATTATATCATTTTATGACTATCAATGGGATCTATTGAAGGGTGCTGATGAAGAAAAGGTAAGATATGAACAAAAGAACAAATTCTTTCATTTGCATTAAATTGTAATTATACGACCTAATACTTTAAAAAATGCTTGTGATGAAAGTTCCTTGGAGAAATGCCTAGATCACTCCAGCAACAAGTTGCGAATTACTTATACAAAGATCTAATACGATCTTTACCAGTTTTGCGTAAGGCGAATAATGCATTACTGAATGCACTGACTGAGTGCTCGGAAATGAATATATACTCTCCTAATGATGAAATTTTGCGTCCAGGAGAAAAGTTACGAGGGGTACTTCTTATCTCGAGGGGTGAAGTTGAGATTCTCAAAGGAAAATTAGTCGAGCGCAAGATGCAGAGATTTGATCGATATGCTGAAGAAAGTTTATTTCAAGACAAAATAAATGAGAAATTGGTCCGCTCGAAAACTTTTAGTGAAATCTTTCTTTTACCAGCTTATGATTTTCAGATTATCATCAAATCACAATGTGATGTGCCTCATATTTTACAAATGAAAGAAACTGCATTGTCGCAAACAAAGAAAAAGGGTTCCTCAAAAGCGTACAAAATGTTTGGTTCGGCACAAGACACAACTCCAATTGATGGATTCAACAAATATTGCCACCCAAGTAGTACTTTTCGCAAAATATGGGATTGTATAATGATTTTTGGACTTCTTTTCTATGCATGTGCACTCCCACTGAGCTTTATGAGATTCATGAAAATGAAGTCCTTCTCTGAAGAAATACCATTCTTTATCTTTTCGTACTTTGTTGATATCCTTTTTCTTATTGACTTGGTTTTAAAGTTTCGATATTTCATGTTTACGGAGGAAGGAATTATTCAGCATAATAGAGAGCGCATCAAAGATCACTTTTTTTCAGAACACATTATGTGGAGGGAAATTTTTGCTTCGATCCCTTTCGATATCATAGCATTGATCTCATATCGATTCTCTTATCTTCATTTGGTAAGAATGACAAAAAATCTGAGACTTTTAACTATTTCCAGCTACGTTAATAGAGCTGAAAGGCTCCTAGAAGAATTTAAGCTTGGGTTAAATCAATCTCATCGGAGAGTCATCAAACTCAACTTATTGATGATCATAGTATGCCATTGGGTAGGTTGCATTTGGTATTTATGTGCAGATATAAGTAAGCTCATTGGTTTAGATAACAACTGGATAGAAAGGGATGAAAACAATGAATCTTTGTCGATAGATCATTCGGATCTAGGAGGCTTTGCAGGATACTTGAGATCGATATACTGGGCGATAGTTGGGATGTCGACTGTAGGTAAGAAAAAATGAAACTCATTTTCTTGGCGAAACTATTACTTGCTAAACTTGTATGTTTGATGTGCCACGACTACATAAAGGCTACGGGGACATAATCCCAACCAATATTCTGGAGACAACAGTGGCAACAATTGTAATCCTTTTCGGCGGATTATTGCTTCCTGCTGTGGTTGGAGGATTAGCTGCATATATGGGAAACCTCAATATGGCTAAGAAACTCTACAAAACAAAAAACTCCAAAAATAAAAGTTCCATGAGAAGAAGTCAGCTCAAGAAAACCGTAATGGATAAAGTCATTAGATATTACAATTACCTCTGGTCATGCCATGGTGGAGTCGATGAACAAAATATTATGGATGAACTGAACGGACCACTCTGGGATAAAGTTGCAATGCATGTGAATGGAGAAGATATTAAGAATATCCCTTTCTTTTCAAGCTGTGATGACCGAACAAAAAATCATCTTGTTGCTTTATTGAGGCCACAAGTTTTTTTACCTGGTGATATTATTTGCAATCAAGGAGAGGTTGGGAAAGAAATGTACTCAATCGAAAGAGGGAAAGTGGTCGTAAGTTCCAAAGATAAAGAGATGCATTATTGTGTTCTTCAACGAGGTGATTATTTTGGTGAAACAAGTCTTTTGGGAACGACGCTTCGAATAGCAAATGTGGTTGCGATTTCTTATTGCGATTGCTTTGTGCTAACAAAAGACGACTTTAACGAAGTCATGATGGGAAACCCTCCAATAAAAAGGCAAATAATTCTTGCTTCCATTAAGAAGATAGTGCGAAAGAATCATGAAACTAATGAAAACATTTCAAAAAATTTTTCACTTCATAATAAATGCACAAGAGTAACGGAAGGAAAATTGGTGCTGCAATGTATTCACAAAGATGCCTTACGGACTTCTAAATTTCATCCTGAATGTATGTTCCGTCAGATATGGAATATTGTCATACTAATTGCAACAACTTATAATGCTTTCGCAATACCATTTCGGCTTTCCTTTTCAACATCCTCCGAGTTTTATTACATAGATTGGTGTTTAGATTTGATTTTCATCTCTGACATGTACTTAAATTATTCAGAATTTTCTTACATAGAACAAGGTGAATTGGTTTGCGACCGTGAAAAAGTAAAAAGGCATTATTTGAGAGTCTCTTTTTGGAGAGATTTTCTTGCAACAATCCCACTTGATATTTTTGTTGTTTTTTTTAAAAAAGAGAAAAAAACGAGGCAATTGCTGATGGCTATTGTGAGGATTCCAAAACTCATTCGCCTTGGTAAATTACTAGAATTACTTGAGGATGTGTTCCGAATGCTGAAAGATACAAACATTTATATAGCCCCATTGGAACTTTTTGAACTTTTATCTGGTGTAATTTTAGTTGCGCATTGGGCTGCATGTGGATTTTATGCTCTAGCACGGTGGAAAAATAACGCAGAACATTGCGAAGGTATTCATAATCATGACAGGATTATTGATTGGGGGAATGGAAGTGCTGAATGCATATGGGTAGACACATGGATCCAAAAACAAATTATTGATGGGAAAATACCATATCACGGAGGTGACCTTTGGCAATTGTATTTGCGTTCGTTTAATTGGGCATTGCCAACTTTAGTGGTTGTCGTCATAGGAGACGTTGTTCCAATCACTACTAGAGAGACTATTTATGTATTTGTGTGGATGGTAGTTGGGGTTACGATCAATGCAACAATAATTGGAAACGTCGCAAATTTAGTCGCAAATTTGGAAACTGATTCATCTGAGTTTTTGAAAAAAGCTGATGATATTAAGCATTTTATGCATATGAACGGGGTCAATCAAAGTCTCCAAAATAGAATTGATGATTTCTTGAATTATCTTTGGTCTACCCATCGAGGAATGTCGAACGAAACAATGTTTATCAATGAGTTACCAGTTACATTGCAAACAGAAATAACTGACGAAACAAGAATGCACCTAATTAAAGAATGCATTTATTTCGATTTTTGTTCGGATGAAATAGTAAAGGCTCTTACATTATGTTTGAAGCCTACGATTTTTTCTGTAGGGGACTTCTTGATCTATGCTGGTGAAATGGGTCAGGAAATGTTCTTCTTAGATCGAGGCTTAGTAGAAGTAATTTCCTCAGATTGCAAAACTTTATATGCAACTTTAACAGAGGGATCTTTTTTCGGTGAGACTTCATTATTCTTCAAGCAAAAACGATCATCTTCCGTGAGAGCTTTATCTTTTTGTGAAGTATTCCAATTAGATAAAAGTGATCTTGATAATGAACTTCGTCAACGAGATTTTGACCTTTCACGGATGTTTGAAATATTCCAGTCAGTAGCTTTAAACAATCAGAGACGCAATGATGCAGTTACAGCAAATCTCAAGGATGCTTTGAATAAAAAGAAAAAATTGAGTAGAATCATATCAATAAGAGATGAATTATCTGAACCTGAAAGACAAATCAAGAAGATCTTCCTACCTCATTCAGTTTTTAGAACTCTTTGGGATATTATGAGCGCAATTTTCACTATCTACTACATTATCATTATTCCGTATCGTATTGCATTTATTCTTGATGAAGAAATTTACAATATACTTCCTTGGCTTTCAATTGACTTCTTTATTGATGTCTTCTTCATAATGGATATCATATTGAAGTACAAATACTTTAGTCATTTCGAAAATGGTAAAATTGTCAAGGAACGTGAAAGAATAAAAAAGCACTACTTTAGGAATGGCATGATTCTCGATGTAGCTTCATGCCTCCCAATTGAAAGTTTTTCCCTGTTGGTTGGACTGAGATACATTTTTTTACTACGCTCATTGCATTTTGTCCGAGTTCATCGATTATCATTTTACTTTTCCCAGATTGATCATTATCTAAATTTATGGAAGCTACAAATAAGCTCTGCAACAACATTACTCTTGAGGATGTTTTTCTTTTACATCCTAGCAAATCATTGGTGTGGGTGTGTGTGGTTTATTATTCACAGATATATTGAGTATAATGAAGAATTCACATGGGCTACAACAGATTGTCCTGGAGACAAATTTGATGGCGATAGTTGCTTATCCCAATGGAATGAATCTCTTCAACAGCATGATATTTGTAGCAATAATGATATTCACAAATGCTACATTAGATCGATTTATTTTGTCATTACAACCATCTCCACTGTGGGATATGGAGATATATCTCCAGTCACTGAAATTGAAACCCTTTGGGAAGATGTTGTTGTTATTATTGGAGCATGTTTTTTCGCAGGAATTATTGGAGCTTTTACTGCCTATCTTTCTCAAAACGATACATCTGGGTCAAATGCCTTTAGGATAAAGCTCCAAAAGTTACAGGAGTATATGAATTACAGGTGCTTGCCACAACAGTTACAAAATGAAATACTTATTTATCACAAGTATAAGTGGAACCAAACTCACATCATTGATGTTCAACAAGTTCTGAGTATTCTTTCGAATCCATTGCAAATGGATTTGTCATTTGAGGTTTCAAAACATGTAATCTCTTGCGTACCGGTTCTAAATAGTTTTGATAGAATAGTCCAGAAGCGAATAGCTAGTGCCTTCATGCTACAAGTCAGTCCTGCGCATTCAAATATATATCATGTTGGTGATATAGGATGGGACATTTATTTCATTGGATCAGGGCTGATAAAGATAACGCTACCTTCAGACTTATTTGAATTAGACGCTGATGGGAGAGTACATGCATATAGAGCAAAAATAAAAGCTCAGGCGACTGGGTTATTGTACAAGCGAGGAAATCACTTTGGAGAATCTTGCCTCTTGAGTGAGTCGGGAGTGCGCCAAGAAACATGCACAGCAAAAACTATGGCTGAGTTATATCTTATTTCCAAGGATGATTTGGAGAGCATTTGGTCATATGTGGTCGAAGAAGAACGAGAAAAAATGCGAAATGACCTTCTAATTAAGAATGGTAATGTTATGTTCTTTTTTGATGATATTGAAGAATATGATGATCAAAATCAATATCATCAGGACAAAAGGGACTCTGATATTTTTAGTAATGAAAGCTATGAAAGTCAAACGTCTCCACCAATTCACACGAATAGGCATTCTTTGCATGAAAAGTCAATATTGGCTGGGAGCAGAGCATCTCGTTTCAATTCAATTAGAAGTCCGTCAACGAGGAAAAAGAGAAGGGCTCGTGTTCAGAATAAAGATTGGGTGCGATTGAGATCGTTTTCTGCTCCAGCAAGCAGAGAAGCCATGGCAAAAATGGCTCAAGGAGCTCGTCAAGATTTAAAGAATAGGTCAAGGTCAAAAGGATGGAATCAAAATGATAGTAACGGACAGAACATGTTTCGAGGATTAAGTGAGGCATTAATTCTAGAAGATTTAATTGATGAGCACGATATAGGAAGTGATGAAGATTCACAAAGAGATGTTTCATGACTTTGAAACGATGACAAAAACTTACCTTTCAAAATTGTGTATTTGATCATCTTTCACCTACAAATATATTCACGGGCTTGGTCGTCTTCTTTGTTCAACTGCGTTTAGACTGCCATTTCGAAAGTGCACCGCTACTATAGAGCAATTCATTTTGCTATCAAATCCTTGATAATCCATTTATTGTGCCACATGTTAAAATTTAGAAAATGACTAAAGTAATTTTGACAGAATACAAAAATGTTTCAATTAAAACCTGAACGAGTAGAAGGATGAAATTGAACAATGCAAGAGCCAAACCAATCCTAGGGGAGAAAAAGGAATCACTGAAAGCTTTTGTAGAAATCAGAATTGTATTGTAATTAATTTGATTATCAGATCATGGCATGATACCTTATGCTCAATATTTGTGCAAGGTTGCCTAACTCCAGTGACTATACTGTATGATAAGTGCTCGGAATTACATACATTTATCGGTCTTCCTCGCTTACTTCATCATCTTCAAGACTGCTCATTCGCCTACTAGGAAAAGAACGTACATTAACTACCATGCCGTCATTTTGGGATGTACTGTAGCTGCTACCATTCGGCCGTGAGGCTGGATTGGTGGATGCTGACATTGAAGACTGTGATGATATTGATGTACTTGATTCCATTGGATGATATCCTGGAAGGATCTCTCCGACAGAACTTAGGCTCATTGGTAACCTTCCTCCTCTAGACTGTGATCTAAAAGCATCCATTTGATCCGAAAATAAAGCCGCTTGTCTTCCTGTTAAAGAAATTTTCTCTATGCTTGTGTTAAAACTATTACATGACCTACACTGTGTTCCCAGAAAATGCCATCTAAGATTTTTGTGATCATTCTCGCAATCATTACATTTTATATCAACAACTTTAGCAAGTTCAACTGGTACCGGTTGCATGGCAATACTTAAAGCGATTGCCGACCACGTTTGTGACATGTTTTCTGGAGTTTCGCTTGTCTTTTTACAAACAGGGCATCTTGAGTCATGTTTCGAAAATTCTTGATAGCAATGCCAGTGGATGGTATGCCCACAGGGCATTTCATGAGTGGCTTTTCTGGAAGAAAATAGATCTTCCTGGCAAACTGGGCAATTCGACATGTACTTTCCTGACTTGCAATTATGATCATTGAAAAGTTTGACGTCAATGCACATTCCACAATCATTACAGTGTTTAAAATTATCACGACCTCCTACTCGACAAAATCCGCAATCGTAGCAATGATAGGGTTCTTCCTTGCCTTCCATCCAAAGATTGCAAATTTCACAATGATATTCTCCAAATTCAGCGTGGCAGTTTATACATTGATTGCTAAAGTATTTAATGAAATGATTATAAATATTGCGTCAATAAACAATGAAGAGACAAAGAAAAAGTTTCTTTTGTATGAGATTTACTTACGTTTTACTCGATTGCCTTGTGAAACACTCTCGACAAATAACTTCTCTGATTTCAAAACGATTAATTTCATGCTGCTTAGATTTGGGCATATTTGTCCATGACGACGGTAGACTAACAGAACGATTCTGCCTTTTTTTATTTTCGAATAACGGTCTTGTATCTACTTTCTGTACACCATATTTTGGAGGTGGTAAAAACGGGCACTCATCGTGGCAGATTCTGCATCCAAATGCCGCTCCGCAACATGGGGAAATAATTGTACACTTTCTAGAATAATGATTGCATTTGGGTCTTGATTGTTCCATGGCTTTACCTACATCATGACTACATTGAGGGTTGCCTCCGCTAGACACCAGTGCATCTGTCATATCAGTTAGAGACGTTCTTCGTTCCTTTGAATTTCTTCTACCATCCATAAGGGCTTGTATTGATTTGCGTTTTTCTACGGGAGGGATATTATTGTCCATCAAGATGGCTTTTATACTCGCTCTTCTTTCCTTTTCTTCAGTCATCGTCATGCTTCCTCGTCTTTCATCCTGCTCCTCAGGATCAGTAACACGATCAGCAGTCGGAACTGGATCTGGCGCTGGGGCTGGTATTGGAGTAGGTAAGGGGTTTTGTCTAAGAATTGGTGGCTGATACATCGTATTCATACTAGATCTTCTCTGCATGGTCCGACGCCGGACAGGCGGTTGATTATTGTTTCCATTCGCCACATTCGATATTGGGGAGTTTCGAGCTTCTTCCATGCTCAATGGAGGCGTTTCTCCATTGGCAACGGCTTCGTAGTTCCCCCCGTAGCTGTCCATTGTTATTTATTTTTTGTCCTGTAGTTAGTAAAGTTAACTACTATAGGATGAAAGGGTTCTGGAAAAGTCAACGCGAATGTTTATAAATGATTTTCAAGTTGGATTGAATTAAACAACGGTCATAGCTTCCTAATCAAAACAACATAAGACACTAAATTAAATAGAAAATTGCCTCTACGTCTCTCTCTTGTGGTATTGGTTACATAAAAACAAAGAAGCTCCAGAAATCTCCTCAAATATTATTTGGGAATAGGTACTGCTATAATAATTTATCGTGCAAATTTATGTAGACAACCATACATTAAATAAAAGTAGCTATTTAGATGGCTCGCAATTGCATCTCTACTGTTCTTGTAGACTGCATGGTCTATTAATTATGATAAAGGTATGTTATTAGAATTAAAATATTCAGTTCATGCCTACGGTATGTGGACTTTGATATAACTCCACTCTTATCCAGTCCTGTTTACACATAACAAACCATTGGTTTTTCGGATCTTTATTCTTATTCAAATTCGTGAAACAAATCAGTTAGAAAATTAACCTACTTAGATATGGAGTTATGTATCCTTCCCTTTTCTCAAAGCGAATTTCAAAATCATCCCAGAAACAAATTCCAAACTTACGTACTGCTTGAAAGTTCGGTCATTGAGGCTCTAGGTATCTTCTATGGATCCCGTTTATATTTTAAACAAATCACAACTAATTTAGTTCTGTCATAATTTAATTAAATATTTCGATAAAGAACTGCTTTGATTTACTTTTGTACAATGAGTAGAAATTGTACTTGTATGATTCGTGTTTAAAGAGCTAAATTATTGATATATAATTGTGAATGGTAGATATTTAGTAATTTTCAGAAAGTCTGAATTTGATTTCATAAGCCGAAGGGAATGACTTATAAGTTGTGAATTCTCGAACTTGATGCGACAGGCTATTTTCTACAATGCAATGGATTCCGTAATTAAGCCTTTTGAAGAAATAATATAAAAGACAATAAATATCTACTTTGGCATGGGTTAGACGCAAAAGAACCAGGGGGGCCAGAATCAACTTCATAACAATGATTGATGATTTAGTATCAGACTAACTATACTTTAATTTTGTAGATG
>Ga0115008_10003871_pt1 | contig 12390 bp, 15 predicted proteins | sample FraStrMetagenome_FD_87164 | JGI IMG/M metagenome (GOLD analysis project Ga0115008, IMG submission 87164) | Marine eukaryotic phytoplankton communities from Arctic Ocean - Fram Strait ARC3M Metagenome | ecosystem: Environmental > Aquatic > Marine > Oceanic | place: Fram Strait | collected...
GCCTTAAAACTAATTTTCTCACTCACCGATTAGGACACACCCATTATGAAACCAATCTTTACCTTCATTGACGTATACATCTTCTTGGCTATCTTGGGTATTTTAATGGCCTTAAAACTAATTTTCTCACTCACCGATTAGGACGCACACAATATACAACGATATACAGCAGTATACAATATGACAAAGAAATACACAAAGAACGAACACATGCACCACCTTAACGACGGAGCTAAACCTATGGACCCAGAGGCCCAGAAGTTAATCGAGACTAGGCTAGCACGGGCTAGTATCGACGGTCAGACCCGCAACACTAAGCCACAACACATTGGTCAGTGGCTACAAGTTACACACCGAGCTATCTTTAACCGAGACTTCGATCTGTTTGTCCAAGCACACAATAAACAAAAGCACTGCATGAGCTAATTATGAAACACACACTAAAACAACTTGAAGCAATAGTAGGAACCCTATCAGCACCATCGAAGATGCCTTGCCACGGTTACTCCACTCCAGCGGCACGTTGTAAAGTGGGCAGTAAGCTACGAAAAGATTCTAACAGTACATGCGCTTCCTGTTACGCAGCAAAAGGTCGTTACCTGTTTCCCAATGTACAAGATGCAATGGAGCGACGATTTCACTCTTTAGCCAACCTAGATCTCTGGACAACTACGATGATTGGACTAATCGGTAGAAAAGAAAAAAGCGGTTACTTCAGATGGCATGATTCAGGTGACCTACAAAGTGTAGATCACTTAGACGCTATCGCAACTATCGCAACCAACCTGCCAGACATCCAGTTCTGGATTCCCACACGTGAATACAAATTTGTAAAGCAGTGGAAAGAACTTCACGGTAATTTCCCCAGTAATTTAATGGTACGTATGTCTGCCTATTTCAAAGGACAGCCAGCTACCATGAAAGACCAACCATCATCCACTGTTGGCTGGTCAGAATCCAAACACGAATGCCCATCCAGACATCAAAACAATATGTGTGGTAGCTGTAGAGCTTGCTGGGACCCCAAGGTACCCAACGTAGACTATCCACTTCACTAACCAATGACACCAATGAATATTCAAGAAACAGAACACTACGTAGAAGTTAACAACGAAGATCGTCATGTAACCATCACTTGGGTAATTACCGAGTGCTCTACATTGTCTAAATTCGGTGAACAAGATGTAGCTGAGCGTTGGACAGAATCCACCCCACTCGCAGCTACAATCATTCTACCCAGCGGTAAAGAAGGCGAAGTTTACCTCTTTGTTGATAAAGAAAGATCCGCTTTCGCTAAAGCAGTAACAAAAGGAGTTTGTAACGGAGATATTTATTATGACTAAAAACCAATACCCACGATCACTTATACGCAAGCTTGCCGCAAAAATGTTCTGGTATAGCCGCACAGAAATGACAGAGTTCGCTAAGGGCTATGCCCGTGGACACTTCGAAGCCTACGTAGACTCAGACAGACTATTCAACCAACGCTAATATGGAATCAATTAAAGAAGTATTAATCACAAGAGACGGAATGGACCCAACAGACGCTGACGATCTAATCGCACAAGCTCAAGCAGAGTTCGACCAACACATTAACAACAACGAGTTAGACTTAGCAGAAAACATCTGCGAAGAATGGTTCGGACTAGAACCAGACTACGTAATCGAGTTCTTTTAATATGAATGAATCAGGTTTCAGTAAATGGCTATGTGGCCACCTAAAAGACAGCGGTCTTTTCGCCCAGCGGTTAGAAGTAACCACTGGAGCGGGAGTACCCGACATAGCTGTCTTAAGTGTACGAGGAACCCTTTGGTGTGAACTGAAGTGGCAAACCAAGCACATACGTCCCGAACAATATGTTTGGGGCTACAAAGCAGCCAACGCTGGCGTAACAGTTAATTACATTGTTGGTTATCCCGACAAGGTAGAACTATACACAATAAAAGACGCAGTAAAAATGACCAAATCGTTCAAACTTACTGACCTGTTGTTGACAGCTCCACGAACCAAGGCTGAGGTGAGCCAATTATTAACCAACCTGAAATGATTCAAGAACCATTATTCCTTCCAAAAATCAGCTGGTTCCCACCAGCAACTTTACCAACTTTAGGAACTGTCATCGCCGTTGACGTGGAAACACGTGACCCTCACCTCAAAAAGACTGGCCCCAGTTTTAAAAAAGGTGATGGTGAAGTTATCGGCATAGCACTCGCAGACAAACATAATACTATCTACTTGCCGATAGCGCACCACGGCGGTGGCAACCTTCCTAAATCTCATGTTATCAGATACGTAAAAGACACAATAGCAAAAGCCACAGAAGTAATTATGGCTAATGCCTTGTATGATCTCGGCTGGCTGGACACGCTTGGAATCGACGTGTCCTGCCCAGTTCGAGACATTCAAGTTGCTGAAGCCCTACTAAATGAAGAACGCTACTCATATTCTCTTGATAACCTTTCCAAAGACTATCTCGGAAGAGGAAAAGATGAATCAGACCTACGTGCTGTTGCAAATGCTTACTCCGTGGCAAACAATAATTTCTGTCCAAAAGGAGATATGTGGAAGCTTCATTCAGGACACGTCGGTAAATACGGTGAAGCTGATGCTAGAAATACCTTCGACATATACACACTTCAATTGCCTAGACTGCATGCTGAGGATCTCACAAAGATCTGGGAGCTAGAGTGCGATGTAACCAAAGCACTCCGATACATGACTAAGATGGGTGTTCCAGTGGATCAAGATGCCGCTGAACAACTTCGTGATGAGATGTGGGCAGAAGAACAAAAACTAACTAAACAATTCGAGGGCGTGGACATCTGGTCCACTGACCAAATTGCAAAATACTTAATAACAAATGGAATCTCAGTACCAAAAACTACCAAAGGAAACTACTCAGTCACCAAAGACTTCCTCGTCAATTCAAACGAAACACTTTGCAAAGATCTCAACGAACTCCGAGGACTCAACAGACTCCGAAAAGTCTTTATTGAAGACACCGCATTGGGCGGAACTTATCGTGGACGAATACATGCAGATTTTAGGCAAACGGCATCCGACGAGGGAGGGACTCGGTCGGGACGACTTAGCTCCTCTAACCCAAACATGCAGCAAGTCCCCAAACGAAGTAAGTGGGGTAAGCGAATCAGGTCCTTATACATTGCTGAGCCTGACTCCTTATGGTGCAAAGCGGATTACTCGTCACAGGAACCACGTCTTCAAGTCCACTACGCAATGCTCCTCGGCCTTCCAAAAGCTGACGAGGCGGCTAAGGCTTTCCGTGATGGCGTAAAGCTATACACGTTCTTTGAGGAACTAACAGGACTTGATTACGATACATGTAAGATGCTCTGTCTTGGTATTGGATACGGAATGGGTAAGGCTAAGATGTCAGAGACACTTGGTGTTTCGTTGGACGAATGTGCTAACATTCTAGAACGATTCAATACTCACGCACCGTTCCTTCGCCAACTATTTGATCGCACTATGCAGAATGCATCTGAGAAAGGTACCATCCGAACCATTTATGGTCGGGTAGCACACTTCAATCAGTGGTCAAAAGGGTTTGGTGGACAGATCTACGACACACGTAAAGAAGCTCAAAAAGACTCAAACAACGGAGCTGTTGAACGAGCCTTTACATCAAAAGCACTCAACAGATTAATCCAAGGGTCTGCTGCCGACCAGTCAAAACTCGCTCTAGTAGAGTGCTTTAAGGCTGGATACGACATCAGGCTTCCAGTTCACGATGAAATTAACGCTATGATCTCTACGGAAGCTGAATCAAAAAAGCTTGCGGAGATCATGGAAAATGTGATTCAACTCAAAGTACCAACAGTTGCTGATTTAGATATTGGACCAACATGGTGCTAACCAAAAACCAACCACAATGACAGATACATTAGATACAATCCTACGTCTCGGAGACAACCTACGAGCACTAAAACAATACCTCCAAGATCAAGAATTGGGTCTTACTCAAACTAAAATTAAAATACGTCAGCTTGAAGAAGTAGACATCCCCCAACTAATGGATGAGCGTAATTTACAAGAGTTACGACTGGGTAGTGGTCACATCATTAAAGTAAGTGACTTCATTCAAACTAAAATCAAAAACACTGGCATAGCTTACGATTGGCTTCGTGAAACCAACAACGATGGTATCATTAAAAACGAGATTAAGGTAACACTTGATCGAGGACAAGATGACAGAGTTGAGATGATCAAAGAAGATTTAAACACTCGTGGAGTTGAGTATGATCATAAACAATCAGTACACCCAGCAACACTCAAATCATTTGTAACCGAAGCACTAAACAACCCCGATCTACGTGACCAACTGCCCAAAGAAGCTTTTGGTGTATACGAAGCTCGCAAAGTAACATTCAAATAATCTCTTCGATAATCAGGCGAAATAAAATATCCTGACCGAACCAAAGAAACAAAGAAACAACATAACAATAGAACCAAATAAATAAATAACATGGCATACGATCCAACAAAACACGCAGGCGCTGGTCTGGACGAACTAGACAAATCCTCAAAAATGCCTCTTCTGAATATTATTCAGCAGATGTCACCTCAAATCAACCCGCAGAAAGATCAATACATCGAGGGTTCCAAAGCTGGAGATATTTTCTTCGCTCCTACCTCGGAGATTTTGGATCAACCGATTGATTTCCTTCCTGTAGCTCTTAAGACAGTTTATGTCGAATGGAAGCCTATGGACCAAGGTGGCGGCATCGTAGGTATCCACCCACTCGATATCCGTAACCGCAAGGATCTCGGCTATGAGCAGGGTCGCAAGACTCAATACGACGAATGGCTTGGCACAAATGAGCTAAAGAAAACCACATACGTCCTTGGTCTCATCGAACTCGAAGGCGAGCGCACCGAAGCTATGCTGGCACTCACGTCCACTGGACAACGTGTTGCTCGTAAGCTCCAAGACGACATCATCAAGTTCCGTTACGACGGCGACTTGAAGTCTGTTAAGCCTACTGTATTCGCTCGTGAGTTCAAACTCACTGCCGCATACGAGGAGAACAAGAACGGCGACGGCTACTTCAACTGGAAGTTGTCCAAACCACGTGTTCTTGACTTCGAAGCTGACGAAGCACTGCTTGAAATGGCTGCAACCAAGAACGTTGATGCACAAGCTGCACTTCCAAGTCCTCAAGCTCCCGCCGCTCCTGCTCTCACTGTAGACAGCGACGTTGTACCCTTCTAACCCCTAAGCCCTGCGCCTCAGAGGGTAATCTGAGGCATCCTTTTTTTATTTACAAGCTAGTTTCACTTGTGAAAAGTAAGCCGTGAGTGCTTATGGATAGTGTAGTTTTCGTTCAGTTGCCGTCAGCCAGCTGCCAAACCACGGCGCTGACACTTTTTTATTATGACAATATTATGTACCGACCACCAAGACTTAATTAAAACAATCTCGCTCCTTGTAGAACGAGGATTAACATTTACCGCAGAAACCGAACACTTGAAAATTGAGCTATCAGGCGGTTATTAAACTATGAATACAACAAACAGATCACTATTTCAACCGAGCAAAGAAACACTTTTGACTCGTGGACTTAACTCAATGACGCTTGCATGTGATGCACTTGCCGACAATGTGAAAACACTCGAAAAAGAAAACATCGAACTTAAATCAGTAATTAACCGCCTAGAAACAAAAATTCTAGAAAACAGGATCTAATATTATGCTAACAAACCCAGAACAGAACGCACTTGAAGCATTCCTAAAATACGGAAGTAAAACGGGCGCTGCCCGATCTTTGGGTTTGGCAGAAGCTACTATTAGAGCCTCGTTAAAACGAGTTGAGCGTAAAGGTCTCGCACCATGGCTCAGTGGAGCCGTTACACCTGACCATTTAACTGTAGCAAAAACCACTGTCCAATATGGGCCAGATGGCGAAGTACAGCGTGAGTGGAAACGACTTCTGCCAAATGCAGAAGCTATGACAGACTTCGTTGATTCCTTGTGCGAACGTGCCAAGGGAACACTAAAGATTGCACCAGCACCTAAAGTAACACGTCAACGTAAAGATGTGTTAGCTGAGATTTGCTGCTTCGATGCCCACATTGGTATGTATGCAGAAGCAGGAGAAACCAATAGTCAGAACTACGACTCGGACATTGCTGTAAAACGTATCCACAACACTACGGACGCTCTGCTTTGCCGTATGAACAACCCAGAGCACATTGTTGTCACCTTTGGTGGCGACATGCTTCACTCAGACACACGAAGCAACAAGACAGAGATGAGCGGCAACGTGCTAGACGTTGACAGCCGTTACCATATGGTTGTCGAAAAAGCAGTTACCGCTTGTTACGATGTTGTCGCTATGGCCTCTGAGGTAGCCGAGGAAGTCACTGTAGTTATCCTAGAGGGTAACCACAGCTGGCACTCCGAAGTATGGCTTGCTCAAGTCCTAAAGGCAGCTTACTCCAAATGTGACCGTGTCAACATTGTCATGCAACGATCAGCCCGTAAACACATGGTGTGGGGCGACAATTTGCTAGTGTGGACGCACGGTGACTCCGTAGCTATGACCAAATGGCAAGGCATTATCTCAACTGAGTTTGCTCAGTTATGGGGCAAGACCAAATGGCGTCACCTAAAAATGGGTCACGTACACCACAAAAATGCTCGCAACGGAAAGAGCCTTGTAACATCCGACCAAAATGGTGGTTGGGTAGAGAATCACGGGCTTCTGGTCGAGTATCTTCCCGCACTTTCAGCCACCGACGCTTGGCATGCTGCCAAAGGCTTCATCGGAAGCCAACAAGCCATGACAGGCTTCGAATATCACAAAAAACAAGGACTAATAACTAGACTGTACGAACCAGCACACTAAACCATATGAGCGAATACACAAAAACCCAATTGGCTGAGAAGTTCTTTAACATCTTCTCATTCAATCCGACAGGACACGGAACCACAAAGATCCTACCTAATCAGTTTACACCTAAGGGTAAGCAGAAATCAGATTCTTGGTGGGTACACCAACCAACCACAAACAAGCTCTGGGAAAGCCACTTAAATGGCGATTACAGTATTGGTCAGGTTCCCGTAAACTACGAAGGCATGATCCAATGGGCTGCCTTTGACGTAGACATCTACAAAAACCAGCTACCATTTGAAGAGACACTAACACTCATTGAAACAATGGCATGGCCTTTTATCTTGATTCGATCCAAATCTGGTGGTGCTCACGCTTATGTGTTCTTTACAGAACCTACGGCAGCGGCTCCTGTTATCGAAAAGATGAAAGACTTCACTGCTTTCTTCGGCTTTGCTGACGTAGAAGTATTCCCAAAACAAGGATTCATTGGAACAGGGAACGACGCTGTTGACTTCGGTAACTGGCTAAACATGCCATACGATGGCGACAACTCTCTTAAGTATGCACTCAAGCGTGGTGAAGAAGCATACACTGCTTCAGAGTTCTGTGATCTTGTAGAAGCCAAGAAAATGTCTCCTAGTGAGTTCCATAACCTTGTGCTTCCTGCATCAGAAAATGAACCTTTCGAAGACGGCCCACCTTGTTTAAATCGTATCTTCACCGAACAACTTGATGGTGAAGGTCACCGTGACACTGCGCTATTCAACCTAGCTATCTACCACGCTCGTAAAGACAAAGAAAACATGACACCTGTGACTAACTGGAACAACAAGTTCCAGCAACCACTACCTGATCGTGTTGTTCGTACAAAGGTACGCAGTGCCACCAGCAAAGAGTATCGCTACCAATGCGGTAACCAATGTCTTAAACGCTTCTGCAAAGCATCCGTCTGTAAAACACGAGAGTTCGGAATTGATAACGAAGACTTGGATCCAACGAACCAATCTCTCATTCAACTTCGTACTGATCCAGAGCTATGGTATTTTACACACAACAATGTTCAGGTCTGCGTAGAACGTAAAGACTTGTGGAACTATGAGTTCCTCCGTCAGGCTTTCATGGCTGCTGGACGTATTATGTTACCTGCACGTAAGCAAGAAGACTGGCTCGGACTACTGACCAGTTACTTAACTACTTGTACTGTAATTGACGTACCACCAGAAGCTACAGGCGCAGGTCAGCTCATTGACTACATTCAAGAGTGGAGCAAACTTGCTACTGATGACCTCTCACAAATCTGCAACGGACGACCAGCCTTCAATAAGAATGGTGATCTACTGTTTCGTTTGCCTGACCTTAAAGAGTTACTACGCCTTAAACAATTCCGTGCGCTTCCAGACAATAAGATTGCTGAAGTTCTCCAGAGTAAACTTAAGGGTATCGAGAAACGTATATCTGTAGCTGGAAAAACTCCTCGCTGTTACCGCATACCTGCTGGAACACTAGAAGATCCAGTACACATGCAAATCAACCAACCAACAACCACACCAGACCCATTTTGATCAATAAACCAACCATCTACGTAGCATCCGCAGGGACCGGTAAGACCACCGCCCTAATGGATGAGCTAAACGACGCACTTAAAGAAACCACACCAGATACTGTAGTCTTTACTACATTCACAAATGCGGGAGCGGCTGAGGCTGCTTCCCGTGCTCGTGAGAAGTTTCCTTCATATAACGATCACCAATTCAGATACTTCCGTACACTGCACTCACTTGCATACCGTAACATTCCGCAACGTAAGATGATGAGCTTCGGCGATTTCCTTGCTTTAAACAAAGAGCTTGGTCTTAACATCAATCCAGCTCGTGCGGTATCTCAAGGTTATGTAACTATGGCTCCAAACAAAGGAGACAAGCTATTACAAATAGATAATTTGCGTCGATCACGTATGTGGACTTACGAAGAAGCTTTCAAAAACCAAGAAGGTAGTGCGTTCGCTGTTTGTGAAATCCAAGATTTCTCAGAAGCCTATGCAGCATGGAAAAAGAAAAGCCGAATCTATGACTTCACTGACCAACTAGAAGTATTCTTGTCTGTAATAGATGACTGGGATCCTGAGATCACTCACTTATTTGTGGATGAGTGTCAGGACTTATCCACATTACAGTGGGCAATTGTTGATAAGATCCAGAAGAAAGCTAAGAAAACTATTATTGCTGGTGATGACAAACAATCCATCTACGGATTTAGTGGTGGTGACCCCGATGCATTGATCAACCTAACAGGTGCCCGTAAGATCCTAACAAAGTCTTACAGGCTACCTGAGACCCTTCTAGCTTATGCTGAAGATATCGCTGATCGCATTACCAATAAGCAAGACTACTCAGTTACACCTAATGATACAGGTGGTGAGATTGAGTACGTAGGTGAGATCACCGAGATAGAAGAGCAGTTAAGAAAGGGTACATGGTTCCTTCTGGCACGTAACAGAAAGTTCCTAGCTTACTATGAGCATCAACTAAACCGTTTAGGTATTGTTTATGAGTCAGACACAGGTAACGGTGCGTTCTCTCCTGAGTTAGCTGAGTGCGTTATAGCTTGGGCTGACATGTTGGAAGGTTTCGATATTTCAGTTAAGCTTGTTAAACGAATTTACAGTAAATACTTAAAAGGTCCTTCTGTTGCTTATGGCTTTAAGAAAGTTGTAGCACAGTTAGATGATGACGAGTACACTGATAAGAGCACGTTAACAGGTGAATACGGTCTCCAGAACGTAAGACCATGGCACGAGTCCTTTAGTCTACCAAAAGCCCTTATAGAGCCGCTAAGGCATATGGAAGCGACTGGTGAGCTAGAACACAGACCACGTATTAGAATTGCAACCATTCACAGTGTAAAGGGTAAGGAAGCAGACAACGTACTTCTCCTGCCCGACATGACATCTTTGACCCACAACTCCTACATTAAAGATGGCGATTCCGAACACCGTGTGTTTTATGTGGGGGCTACCCGAGCAAAGAAACACCTCTATCTACACAAACCAATGACGGAGATGTACTACCCGCTATAATTACAATCTACCAGACCAACCAATCACTTACCACTCCTCTGGTAGAACAAGAGGAGATATAGGGTTATCAACGACTTACACAATATCTACCAATTTACCAGACCAAAGCTCCTAGCAAACTACTAAGGTAGAGTTAGTGGCTTGGTAGGGTAAATCGGTAAATATTACGTAAGTCGTTGATAGATGTTATTGTTTAATGTTCTACCGAAACTCAAAAAAGTGCTGGTAGATTTGGTAGATTTCCCTTAAATTGACCGCATTTCCCTTAAATTGACCGCATTTCCGTTAAAAACCACTAAATTAACCATGATTATCACGAAATTAAAACCAATGGAGCATCAGCTTCAAGCCTACGACCGTTTCATAAACAAAGACTACGGTGCGTTGTTCTGTGAAATGGGTACAGGCAAGACCAAGATCATTCTAGACATCATTCAAAATGGTCCAGAAGGTAACACTCTTGTTATTGCACCCAACGGACTCCATCTAAACTGGCATCACTCAGAGATACCAAAACATCTAGATGTAGACTACGCATGCTATTGTTGGAAAGGAACCCCGACTACCAAGAAAGCAAAGCAAGAGCTTGCCGACTTCATGGACCATGAGAGCCCCCACAAGTTCTTCTTGGTTAATGTCGAAGCCCTACGCTCCACTTCTGGCTACAAGCCCGTAGAAGCCTTCCTAAAGGTAAAGAGGCACTCTCACATCATCATTGACGAGTCAACCTGTATCAAGAACCCCAAGGCTGCTCAAACTCGTGCTTGTATTAAACTAGCTAAGATGGCAGACAAACGATGGATCCTAAACGGTACACCTATTACACAGGGTCCCTTGGACCTGTTTTCCCAGTGTAAGTTCCTGTCACCAGACGCTATTCCGTATTCTTCATACACAGCCTTCAAGTCACAGTTTGCTGTAGAGACAACAATAACCATGCAAAACAGGTCTTTCAGAAAGATCACAGGGTACCGTCAGCTTGAGCGACTAACCAAAGAGATTGAGCCATTCTCACTAAAGCTTGACAAAAAAGACTGCCTAGACCTACCAGACAAGACCTTTATCGAACAGCATGTTGACATGACCAAAGAACAGAGTCGTGCCTACACTGACATGAAAGATCTGTGTATGGCTCAACTGGAAAGCGGTGAGATCATTACAACTACTCAAGCCCTGACCAAGCTACTAAAGCTACATCAGATCCTGACAGGGTTCATTATTGACGACGAAGGTACAACTATCGAGTTGCCCAATAACCGTATCCCACGCTTGCTACAGATCGCTGAAACCAAGAAGCCTCTAGTTATCTTCTGTGCATACCGTCACAACGTCGTACTGGTCCATAAAGCTCTCTCAGAGGCTTACGGCAAGGACAAGGTTGTTACCTACTACGGAGACACCAGTCAGGACGACAGAACGGCAGCAGTAACACGCTTCCAGAATGGCGAAGCCGACTTCTTCATTGGTACATCAGCAGCAGCCAAGGGGCTCACACTTCACCGAGCAGACACCACTGTCTATTTCAGTAATAACTACTCTTTGGAAACAAGGCTACAAAGTCAGGATCGAATCCACCGTATTGGTCAGACTAACCGCTGTACCTACATCGACCTAATCACACCTAACACCATCGACCAAATGATCCTAGCGGCCCTTGAAGCCAAGAAAGATCTAGCAACCTCCGTCCTAAAGGACCTAACAGAAATACTAAAATCATGAACGACCCAGTAAACAATCCAAAACATTACACTGAGCACCCATCAGGTGTTGAGTGCATCCAAATAACAGAGCACATGGGCTTCTGCTTAGGCAACGCTATGAAATACATCTGGCGAGCTGACCTAAAGAACGACAGTATCGAAGACCTCAAGAAAGCTTCTTGGTATATTAACAGAGAAATTGAACTCCGTAGCGTAGCTGATAGCAAGATACCCTTTTAACTAATATTGTTAAAATCTCGTTTGATAAACAGTGAGATGTCGTAAATATCTACGGCATCTCCACTACCTGATGTATCAAGGTAAATCTTACATCCATTAGTCATAAATGTAGCTAAAGCAGCAATAGGAAATCCAATACTAAACGAAGTTGCACTAGTCTTAGCGAAAGTTATTGTACGAGAAACCACAGGTACAGGACCTCCACCATCGCCAATATCAAAAACTATTTCAGCATAATCAGAAGCGTTTGATGGATTTGCTTTAAAGTCTAAGCGTACATCATATGCATCACCCAACTCATCTGCTACAATCTTATTAGATGTAGTGTTCCAAAGTTCAGTGACATTTGTAGGTAGATAAGTTGTAGTAGTTCCCGCACCCAGTCCGTTAATTGTAAGCTGAGTCTTGGCATTACTACTAGCCAATGGAGACACAGAAGTGTACTGAGAATCTTCGTAAATAGCCCAGCCAATCTTTGCTCGGAGCTGGGCAACAATCTCGTTATACACAGCAGCC
>Ga0115008_10003872_pt1 | contig 12390 bp, 7 predicted proteins | sample FraStrMetagenome_FD_87164 | JGI IMG/M metagenome (GOLD analysis project Ga0115008, IMG submission 87164) | Marine eukaryotic phytoplankton communities from Arctic Ocean - Fram Strait ARC3M Metagenome | ecosystem: Environmental > Aquatic > Marine > Oceanic | place: Fram Strait | collected 2012-06-18
TCCACCGTTTATGCAATCAGTTTCATATCTGCATTCGACTTCAAACTTTTGAATAAAATGACAATGCCAATGCAGTCTAGTGAGCATGGCAGAAAACGCCTTATCGTTTCTACTTCCATTCGGGTGAGTGCCGATAAAGTGAAATACTTGTTTAACACTAAGATTCCCCCAAGCCAAATAAGGAGACAAGCGACTACAAGAAGTTCTACTTTCAGAAGGTTTTGATATATGCCTTTGATAATTAAACCCTCTCTGTGTGACAAACGAATTTAAATATCGCCAAGCATTTTTTTCTCCTGCGGGTTGAAAAAGTTTAGGATAATTAGTTAAATCCGCCTTGAACTTTTTTGGTAACTCAAAGGTGTGATCAAATGATTCAGTTTCTGAAATAGAATATTCATTTTTAATAATTGGACGATGCATGACTTTATGCCAATTTTTATTCCAATCAATTCTATTCGTTATACCTCTTATAATTCCATCTCGTTGGGATTCACTCCAACTGATTTCTTGTTTCTTACAAAATGAATTAATTATTTTATCGCGTTCCCAAGTAATCCTGGTACCACTTTCTTGGTAGCTAAAAACTTCTTGTATGTTAAAATTTAAGCTGATATGCTCAAAAACATCTACTGCTTCTCCATAAAATATATCTACACATTTGTTAAAATGGGCTAAAATTTTGTTCATCTCCAGAATCGAATGGTAGATAAACTGAAGATGCCTAATATCTGTATCCGGGTACTCTATGATCGTTGGTTCGAATGTATAAATAATTTTATAGGGAATTCCTGCTTGTTCTGCTCTGAACAAGGGCTCGTGATCTTGAGAACGAATATCACGTTTTAACCAAACGATATTTAAAGCTTGGTTACTCAAGACTTAATTGCTTTTTACATTTCTTCCAAAAACCGAAAAACGAAGGGTAATAACCCTCAACATTAAACATCCAATCTCTCTGTTCTTCCTCACCTTGATAATGAGCATTTAAAGGGTGCTCTTTGTAAGATATTTTTGAAGGCTTATGTTCAGAAATCAAATCATTAAATTCTCCCACATAAACTTGAATATTGTCAATGTTTTCGAAACAAAATTTAAGAATAAAATCAATAGTGTTTTGACACACTGGATACTCCCTAAAATGAGAAGGCTCAAGTAAAAGAATTCTGTTTGCGACGGTATCACTTTTCCAAATTGGGTCTAGATTATAAAAATTGTACAGGCATGTCGGAATTTTATTATCGAGCTTTATTGTATCTTGATTAGGTAGAGTTGTTTCTAATTCAAACTCCTTTGTGTCTTTCAAAACATTTGGGATTGCCATGTCAGTGAATCCTTCGTATGAAATGTCCAAAAAAGTCCCTTTTTGTTCACTAAAACAATACTTATTAATATTGTCTTGGTTGGCAACATATTTCTTGTTAGAATTGGCTCCAGAAACCCATTGCCAACTCAAAGCGTTGCTTGCCCAATCGGCATCTAACAAATAATAATACATCCACTTTGCAGGCACTCCCCAATGACTTCTTCCCATATTGCATGCAATAGAGGCGATATACATTCTTATGTGATTGTGCAGATAGCCAGTTTTATAAAATTCACTAATTGCTTGGTCAATTGCCACAACCCCAGTTTTTGCATTCACAATAGCTGAGGGTATTGCGAGATTTGCAACAGGTTTCTGCTCATTTTTCAAATCCCGATTGATCAAATCACCTTTTGAAATCCAGACTTGCTGCCAATAATCCCTCCAAGCTAATTCTTGAATAATTTTTTCAATTTGATCATAGCTATAGCCTCTTTTAAGGATCTGATTGAATATAAATTTAGTAGAAAGTATACCTCTTGAAATGTAAGGTGATAAATAGGTCACAGAACCGTTAACATAGTTACGCGTCTTGCCATAACTAAGAGGATCTATGTCATAAACACGCTGTAAAATTTCCGAGTATTTCGTCGGGAATTTAATATCTATAGGCTCCGATAATTTCATTAGCGTTTGCTAATTTTGTTTCCTGAAATAGTTCTTTGGCGAGAACATCTGAAACGAGTAATTTCTGCATTTCTTTTTTTTAAATGTTTCTGACTAACACCGCTATTAACTCGTTTACGCCACCTCTTAAAGCTAGTAGTTTTTAGCATACTCCGCATTAATCGAATAACTTCCTTCTCTGGCAATCCAAATTGAAATAAAATGGCCTCGAAAGGAGTTCTATCTTCCCAAGCCATCTCAACAATACGATCTAATTCCGAATTTGTAAAAGCTGTTTTCATTCTTTTTTAATTAGTTACTATGCTCAAAACATACTTAAACTCTATAGAATTAAGCATATTTCTTATAGTTGTTGACCTTTACGTTTCCTGCGTTTAATGAGTTCATTAGTCCTAATAATCCAATTAGAGTGCGGTTAACATAAACAAAGTGTTTAGATCCCCTTTTTCCATTTAATTTTTTCAAAGATTTATCATCCATCAATTGATTCCCCACAAGCAGAAGTTCCTTAAAGTATTCGGGACTGCTAAAATTGAATTCTTCAAATTGAAAGGGCTTATTTATTATTGTCAGCATCTTCTTGAAGACAGATTTTATCAGCTTGATGTCATTTTCTGAGTCCACTTCATTAATGATGTCTAACTCATGCAGAGCTTCAGTAAAAAGCGTATCATTTTCCAAATTTTTTATTTCAGCTAACTTAAAAAATGAAGTGTAAAATTCTGTTGGTATTTCCTTCATACATCCAAAGTCTAATACAACTAAATCATTATTGCTGTTGACCTTAAAGTTACCAGGGTGCGGATCTGCATGAACCTTCTTGTGTTTATGAATATGAAACATATAGAAGTCCCAAAGGTTTTGGGCGACTTCATTCCTTTTGTTTTGGAGCTGTTCTTGATCACTATATTCAGATAAATGTAGTCCACTCATCCATTCCATTGTAATTATTTTTCTTGAAGACAATTCGCTATAAACTTTAGGAATTAAGATTTTGGTAAAAGAATTAGATAATTCTTTAGCCTCAGCTAAATTGGCAACTTCAATATTGTAGTTAGTTTCCTCTAATAACTTATCCTGAACCTCTTTGAAAAAATCTTCGATCTCTTCATTCTTCAATTTCATCATTCTTAAAGCGATGGGCTTCACCAGTTTTAAATCGCTAATTATACTTTCTGCTACTCCTGGATATTGAATTTTGACGGCAAGTTTTTTCTCGTTTAATTGAGCAACATGGACTTGACCAATACTTGCGGCATAGATGCTTTCTTTATCAAAGGATGTAAATGCCTCCTCAGGATTTATTCCAAGTGAATTTTTAAACACTTTTCTTGCAAGAGAACCAGATAATGGTGGAACACTAAATTGTGCTAATGAAAATTTTTCTACAAATTCTTTGGGTAGAATACCATCATCCATACTCATCATTTGAGCCATTTTGAGAGCACTTCCTTTTAGCTCAGATAATCCGTCATAAATGTCTTGAGCATTTGCAGTATTTAATCTGGAGCGTGACTTTTCTTCATCCGAAATAATTCGATTTCCTATATACTTAATGTAGTTTGTTCCTACTTGACTGCCAATCTTTAGTAGCTTAGCTGCTCGTTGTATTTTAGATTGTGGTATATGGCTTATAGACTTCATTATTTCTTGAATATAAATTTGCCAAAGTCAACTAAGCTTTCTGGTATGTTTGATTCTATGATCTCAAAAGAGAGTTTTAAGCTTTTCTCAATAAAAACATCGGTTCTCTCAAAATTGACAGATTCATCTTTAACCCAATACCATAGAATAGATTCAAATTGAATCCATGCTAAAACGTCAGAAGTTTTGTCCTTTATATCTGAATCTGGAATGAAAGAGAAAGCTGAGAAGTCAATGTTTAACTCTTTCAAGAACTCAAGAAAGCTTGACCTTGACTGATTAAGAACTTTTGTTTTTAAAGTTGAAATCTTGTTTTTTGGAAGTATGAAAAGTACAAGCGATCTATTAGATTTTAGTACCTCTATAAATGTGTAGTAGAATGTCAATATCGATTCTTTCGGATGCATTTCTTGATCACCCTCCTTGGATAAACCGATGGCATTTTTTACGAAGTGATTCAAAATACTTTCTTCAATCATGTTAAACGAAGTGAAGTATTCATAAATATTAGATTCATCAATTTTCATTGACTCTGCGAAAAAGGCCATGTTTTTAGGTCGCTCGTTATGCTTTGAGATGTATGCTGAATAAGCTTGTTGTATTTGAGTTGAATCCATTTTGTTTAGCTTTTATGATATAAACTTAAACAAAACATTTAGAAGAATCAATTATTAAGCTCTGTAATTGAATAATTGGGCTGAAAAGTACTTTGAAACAACGATTATTTCATTGCAAAAGGTTCACTTATTATGGAAGATCTTTCCTTGTCTAAATCACGATAACGATATTCATATTTTACGAATACAATTTTAGCGATTCAATAAATCCAATGAGCTTGACAATTGAAACAGCCATAAATTTAAAACCAAAAAAGCACGAAACCTAGTTGGAATAGTGCTTTTCGACCACGTCAGGATTAGCTTCCCTCTGGTCAGTGCTTTCGTGAATCCTTAATTTACTTCAGCTCAATCAAGAGAAAACGAAGTTTTTGAAGACTGAGAGTCGAATTACAATTCGATAACTCGAGGGAAATGTCGCGAAACACAAAAAGCTTTCCGTTAAGAAAGCTTTTTGTGACCTCGTTAGGATTTCCGAACCTATTTCATCACGCAGTGGATAAACCCACTATTTCGTTCCACTCAATTCGTTACTTTTTTATAGTTCAAAATCCAAGCTAGCTTGAATTTTCTCCAAAAAAAAGCACCGCCCTCTCGGGCAGTGCTTTTATCAGTGTGATCTTGACAAAGAAATTGCGATTCTAAAGGTTTTTGGACCGTTCCGCTGCGCTTCCGTCCAAAGAACCTGTCATAACAAATCTGTACTTTCTATTCTTTTACTTTGTCTGGAGTTGATCAATCTGTTTTAACAATTCTTGAACTTAAAAGACCTATTCTTTCTCCACGTAAATCAATCAAATAAACTCCAGGAGGGAGCGAATCAAGATTGAGGTGGAAGGCATTATTACCCTTCTCAACTTTTACTGGTTGATTCAAAATAGTTCTCCCTTCGGGATTGCTTAACTGAATGAATGCTTGATCATCCGCGACGGTTGCACTGAGTACTACCTGAACATTAGAAGACGCTGGATTCGGATAAACAGTGAACTGATTCATGTCTTCCCAAATACAATTTGCACTTGTTATCAATTCGTCTTTCATGTCGCCGTTTAAATCATATTGACGTAAGCGATAATACACATTTTGTCTATTAGTTAGTTCGTCGTCAACAGAGTAGAGCGTTGTACTTTGACTATGCCCCATAGCATTGACTTGATTTACTAATGTCCAATCATCTGAATTAGTAGATCGTTCCACAGTGAAATGTGAAGATTCACTTTCAGAAGCAGTAGTCCATTTTAGTCTAACTGTCCCATCTTGAACGCAATTCGCAGCGTAGCTTGTAAGTTCTACAGGGAGCGGGGAAGATGTTGATGATCCATGTAACCAGAATTCTGAAAAACTATTAACGTTTACAGTAATGTATTTGTCAGTCGCTGCGTGTCCTGTCAACCCAGCCATTGCGTTAATATTACCATTACTGGTTTGTGAATGCCATGTAAAAGCACCACCCTGTCCACAGTTATCTGGGAAATTGGCATTTTCGTTCGGACCACTATATTTTGTACACCCAACATCTGTAAGACCATTGAAGATATCATCATTAGGATTACCGTTATTAAATGCATTCGCTTGCAACTGCTGCCATTCTGCATCTGTTGTAGGGAGTAGAACTTCCACTGGAGCACTTGGTGCAATCGTTGTAGTGATCACCCAGTGACGGTTATCAACAGAAACTTGCCAATACGGATTCCCAATATTATTACAGTTGTCAACTAACAGAGGTGACGTTTCTAAGTAAGAAGTTGCCGTTACATCTCCAAGGTTTTGACCATTGGAATTGATTGAAGCCACTAACTTTCCAGTAGATGTTAAAAGGTGAATATATCCACCCTGATTCACTGGACACGTGCCTGTTTCAGCATTTAAAGATAACGTGTTAGATGGCGTCGGTAACGTTACAACTCCACTAGCACAAGCCGTTGCTGGACACGCTCCACTTCCACTAGCCGAAACAAAGTATGTGGTAGTAGAAGACGGTGTAACAGAAATACTTGTTCCTGTCCCTAACGATGTACCGGTGCAATTGCCACTAAACCATTGCCAAGTACTAGTTCCGTTTAGGGTACCTCCCTGAACTGAAAGAGTAGACGTTGTACCAAGGCACGTACTACCAACTCCTGATATAGAAGTAGCAGCCGTAGATGGCTGATCTACTGTTATATCAACTTGAGTCAGTTGTTGAGCACAAGGACTTCCTGTAGCGTAATTGTAAGTGAGTTGTAACTGTAAATAGTCACCTCCACACAAAGTGTAATTTATATTTCCAGTCGGATCTACACCTGTAAAGTTTATCGTTCCGTTGGCAGCCCATGCATCAATATCAGCAGTAGTTACGTTTACGACAGTTGTTGCCGTGGCCGAACATTGACCATAACCCAATCCTCCGGCTAAACCAGCTACGGCTCCATTTTCATCATCAACTCGCCATTGTTCCAGATTACCTCCTGTGCCGTCAATATCACCATATGATGTGATTGTCAGTGTAGGACTACCTGTTGCTCCAGTGGGTGTCCCTGGGAAACTAAAGGCAGTGCTGCCAGAAAGACCACTCCCCCCGAAAACTTGAATTGTCTGATCGTAAGTACCAGAGTTCGAAGTCGAGGCCTCACCCGCGTAATAGGTCGTATTCGCTGTCAAGGCTGGTGTAGTGAAATTGTTACCAGTTCCAACCACATTAGTTCCGTTAGCATCTGAATACCATTGAACAGAAGTCCCTGATGCGTTAAGCGTTGTAGTATTAGACGAACAAATTTGCGTAGTACCAGTTACAGTAACACCCGGAGATGGCACAACAGTAGTTGTGACTGGAACTAGACTAGACTGACAACCTTGAGCTCCATATGTATAGTTGACAGTTACTCTTGCGAAATAATTTGATAGAGTAGCAGATCTTTCTAAACCAAAACAACTTCCGTGACCTGAAGTAGTGAAAATATTGTTACCACCTACAGAATAAGCTGCTGGAGTTAGATTCATGGTGATGAAAGAACCAGGTCCAGGAGAAGCTGTAGAACAGTGATTACCTGCTGAATTAAAATTTGGTTGAGCTGCACCATTTAAAGCAGAATTTTTATTACCAGGTTGACACTCAACGCCTATTTTAAATTCAAGAGTAATGCTTGTAATAGTTGCTCCTGCTGGGGAGGCATCGGCCCATTGAAATCCTTGTCCAGAAGCATTACAAGTATACCTTGTATTGTTGTTTCCTGAACCAAGACCTACAAGATCACCTAAATCAATGTTATATATATCTGAGCCACTTGTTTGTGTTGATGTTGTTGCAGCCACATAAACCGTTGAATCAGCATATAAATTACCTAATGAAGTCGAATTACCGGTTCCAATAGAGTTATTTCCGTTTGCATCACTAAACCACTCGTAATTTCCGGTACTACCTGAAGCAGTTAATGTTGCAGGATCACCGCAATTAATAGTTATACCGTTAGCTGTTGGAGGAGTTGGACCATTTACAGTAGCTGTGACTGGAACTAAACTAGACTGACAACCTTGAGTTCCATATGTATAGTTGACAGTTACTCTTGCAAAATAATTTGATAGAGTAGCAGATCTTTCAAAACCAAAACAACTTCCGTGACCTGAAGTAGTGAAAATATTGTTGCCACCTACAGAATAAGCTGCTGGAGTTAGATTCATGGTGATGAAAGAACCAGGTCCAGGAGAAGCTGTAGAACAGTGATTAACTGCTGAATTAAAGTTTGGTTGTGCTGCACCATTTAAAGCAGAATTTTTATTGCCAGGTTGACACTCAACGCCTATTTTAAATTCAAGTGTAATGCTTGTAATAGTTGCTCCTGCTGGGGAGGCATCGGCCCATTGAAATCCTTGTCCAGAAGCACCACAAGTATACCTTGTATTGTTGCTTCCTGAACCAACGCCTACAAGATTACCTAAATCAATGTCGTATATATCTGAGCCACTTGATTGTGTTGATGTTGTTGCAGCCACATAAACCGTTGAATCTGCGTATAAATTACCTAATGAAACCGAATTACCAGTTCCAATAGAGTTATTTCCGTTTGCATCACCAAACCACTCGTAATTTCCGGTACTACCTGAAGCATTTAATGTTGCAGGATCACCACAATTAATAGTTATACCGTTAGCTGTTGGTGTTGATATATTAGAATTAACATTTACAGTTACTGGAACTAAGCTGGACTCACAATTAGTAGGAACAAATACCGAAGCATAGTAAGTTGTATTTGAAGCCAATGCAGGTGTAGTAAAACTACTTCCTGTACCTACTTGATTATTTCCGTTTGGATCACTATACCAAATATAATTACCACTTGCAGGTGCTCCCGAAGCAGTTAATGTAGTTTGACTTCCACAACTAATAGTAGTTCCCGAAGCATTAGGAGGTGAAGGTGTTGTACAAGGTGGACCACAACTCCAAACCATTTGCGCCTGAGGTTTATTGGTGTTTTGCGTACCTGGAGTTGAACCACACGAATTTCCTCCACCATCCGTCCAACTGTATCTGTAGCCAGATGCTGTAGAATATATTCTACATTGGCCTGATGAGCTGTAACTTGGTTGTACTTGAGACCAACAAATTTCCACTCCGATATTGTCTGTTCCGTTCCATTGAAAGGTATTATTGAGGCCCAGCATGTCCCAACCTCCAGCAGTGGGGTTGTAAGTGAATGCGTTTTTCACGGTATTCCAACCTCCGGTACCTAAAGCGCCAGCAACATTGTTTACCGTGACGTGCTTCATTTTGACGGTGTACCCCGGAATGTTGTAGGCCGGCGATTGTGTGACATACCAACCGATGTCTTGAAGATCGCAGGGGCCAAAAATACCAGCTGCATTCAATTCAGCGGCCGTGTACACAAATTGTTCAACCGATCTACGGTAATAAATGTTAACAGGCGAACTCGTTGTTGTTCCGTTAGTAGCTGTACCCGTTCCTAACTGAACGGTCTGGCCACTGACGATTTGCATCGGTCCAAACAGAACCAAAGCAAGGATCAGGGTTTTAGTTAAAATGTAAAAATTTTTCATAGCTATTTTTTTTAAAATTTGGCGGATCAAATTTTAAGCGGTTTACATGGGGCTTAAGAAAGTGTAAATGATCTGGCAGCAGGCGTTTCCACTCTTGCACAAATCTGCTTTCTACTCGCAGACATGGAAGTTTCTAAAAATTTAAGATGTTACCGGTTGTAACTAATTAGATACTTATGTCGTAGTTAGAATTGATATAGTTAGTTTTTAGTAATTCTCTTTTCATAGTGTCTTTTTAAATGATTTAATTTTAAGGATCGTATTTCCAATAAGCTAAACGCGTACCAAAAAACTTAACCCATTGCATATCAGCTATTTATGGTTTATCTCGAGAATTATGTTGTCTCATTTTGGGAATTGTGCGATACTTAAGATGGAGTCAGGTTTGCACAAACTCTTCGAATCGTGCATTATTGCGCAGGTTTGTGCCCCAGGTTGCTGATAATCAACAATTTTACCTGACTTAAATCTTCGATAGGAACATCATTTTGATAAAACCAGAGCCAATAACGTTCGACAGGTTCGATGTACCTCATTCCTATTTTGGGAATAAAATGGCTCTTAGTCATTCCGAAAACAGAAGTTCAATATAAAGATGTCAATCAAATGATCAATAGCATAAAATTCTCCTTCGAAGTCGTTATGCAAATGCCCAATCATTTTTATAGTATTGAAAGACCCCGCAAAAAGGAAAGTTTACCGAAGGTCATCAGCTTAGAGGAGGTCCAACATATAATTAAAAGCACAAATAACATAAAACACAAATGTATCATTTGCCTACTCTATTCAGCCGGGTTACGACGGGGTGAACTTCTGAATTTAAAACTGGAGGATATTGACATTAAACGTATGGTGATTCTAGTAAGAAATGGTAAAGGCGGCAAAGATCGGCTTACAATACTAAGTAAATCTGTTTTAAATAACTTGCGAGAGTATTTCAAAAAGTGGAAACCTAAAACATATCTTTTTGAAGGTGAAGAAGGTAAGCAATATAGCGGGACAAGTGTTAATCGAGTTATACAAGGTGCTTCAAAAAGAGCAGGAATTAAAAAACGTGTATCCGCACATACCTTCAGACATAGTTTTGCAACACACTTATTAGAAAATGGCACTGATTTGCGCTATGTGCAAGTTCTATTAGGTCACAGCAGTACAAAAACAACAGAGATTTATACACAGGTTGCAATCCATAAAATCAAAGTAATTAAAAGTCCTATTGAATTATTAAATTTGACTTAAACATAAGGTGAATAAAGTGCATATGCACTTTAGCAAATTGTTGGCAAACATTAATCAACATCAAAATGAAAAAATTCTTTTTACAACTTGTCCTTACAGGTGTATCCTTGTCAAGTATTGCTCAGAACATCGATCTGCAGGAAGACACAACAGCAAGCAACATATATGATTCCAGGCAAGGCTCTTGTGCCTTAGGAGACATTGACAATGATGGAGACCTTGACTTGATAATCACAGGTCCTGACGCGAGTTTGGCGAACGATAAAACCACCTTGTATAGCAATGACGGTCAGGGTAATTTTACCGAAATAATCGGAACCGGACTCTCAATATGGTCCGAGTTCAGTGATATAGCTTTTGCCGATGTTGATGGAGATGGTGACCAGGATCTTTTGATCACCGGAAGAGATGGCAGTCCAAATTTTTACGCCAACTTCTATTTGAATGATGGGAGCGGTAATTTCACTTTAGATCCCAGCGTCCCTTTTGAGCCATCCATAGAAGGAGATCTTGAATTTGAGGATGTGGATAATGATGGAGACCCGGATCTTTTTATGTGCGGGTATACAGAAGACATTTCTGGGAGCACTTTTCTATTCTCAAAACTGTACCTTAACTCTGGCTCCGGTGTTTTTACTGAGGTCATATCAACTCCCTTTATAGAAGGCACGTCCGCGGCTTTTCTTGATATGGATAACGATAACGACATGGACCTGATCATTTCGGGATCAACAAATAACAACAGTGTAATGACCACTTTATACGAAAATGATGGCACTGGAAATTTCAGTCTGGTGAATAACACACCTTTTACCGGGGTTCAGCTCAGTGATATTTCTACAGGTGACTCAGATGGTGATGGCGATGCGGACATTCTCTTTAATGGCATAGATAGTTCTTTCCAAAATATCTGCGAACTATATCTGAACGATGGCACCGGGTCGTTCAACTTGCTCACAGGAACACCATTTCTAGCTGCACAATTGGGAACAGTTGACTTTGCGGATTTTGACAACGACAATGACCTGGATGTTTTTGTAACCGGCTCTCTTGGAGGACAGGATGTGGCAGCGCACATCTACGAAAATCAGGGGAATAACAATTTCAACCTGGTAGACACACTAGTAAAAGTTTACAATTCTACCACTGCTATCGGAGATATTGATGGCGATAACGATCTTGATATGATCGTTACTGGCATTGGGAATTTACCAGGCACTCTGGATCCTTTTAGGCCAAGAGTCTATAAAAACATGCTTACAACCACTTCAATTGAAATGGTAGCTGAAGAGGCGCACGATAACATTTTATTATACCCTAATCCTTCGGAAGGAATTATTAATATTCAGACTGACATGACAATTGGCACTTCAATCAAAATATACAATACAATAGGTGAAATGGTCTTTTCGGAGGAAAATTACAACCCAAATAGCTCAATTCAATTGAATCAACCTCGAGGCATGTATATGGTTGTTGTTAGAACCGACAATTCAACTTCGACATCCAAGCTGATTTTGCAATAACAACGATTTGCTAACAATATATAAACGGCATTATAACGACCGCTTATGCCGAACATTATAGGTAATAACCAACCATTAGAAATTAATCATCGTTCTATCTTAAATTGAGCTAATGAAACGTCTTCTTTTTTGTTTAATCTTTCTTCCTGCGTTTTTAGAGGCGCAAACATATATTCCTTTCATATCGACGTCAGATTCATCTGACACTTGGATGGAGGTAAACAGCTGTCAAGATTTTAGTTGTTTCTACAGCTACACCAATCGTTATACTATAGACGGTGACACCACTATTGGAGGTTTTCAATATTCCAAAGTTTACATTAAATATAAATATGAAGAA
>Ga0115008_10003873_pt1 | contig 12387 bp, 10 predicted proteins | sample FraStrMetagenome_FD_87164 | JGI IMG/M metagenome (GOLD analysis project Ga0115008, IMG submission 87164) | Marine eukaryotic phytoplankton communities from Arctic Ocean - Fram Strait ARC3M Metagenome | ecosystem: Environmental > Aquatic > Marine > Oceanic | place: Fram Strait | collected...
CAGTCAGCTCACTAGTGTCACTGGACAGGTTCGCGCTCTTCAGAAGCGTGCCGATCGTGAACTTAAGAATGCACATAAAGCAAGTAAAAAGCGTCAAAAGCGTACAGGAAATCGTGCTCCTAGCGGATTTGTGAAGCCAACCAAGATCAGTTCTGAGCTTGCCAACTTTTTGGGAAAGCCAAAGGGAACTGAGATGGCTCGTACTGAGGTGACTCGTGAGATTAATAAGTATATTCGTGCGAATAAGCTTCAAGACAAGGACAATGGTCGCATTATCCTCGCTGATACTAAGTTGCGCAAGCTTCTTAAGCTTAAGAAAGACGATGAGCTCACATACTTCAATCTTCAGCGTTACATGAGTCCTCATTTCGCTAAGAATGTTAAGAAAGCTACTACTCAATAGATATATTCGATCATTGAATAATTAAAATTTAATAAAAAATTTAATTATTTTTATCATAGTAATTTAAATACTTAATTTACGAAAATAAATCCATTATTTGAAAGTATGTGTTTGAGTGATGGTTTATTTACTGCTCTATTCTTAATCAAACAGTATCTAATCTTATTAAGAATTTCTGTGGGGTCTTTATTGTATATATCAAATACATCCCTCACTTGATGATATTTTCGCAAAGCAATTTTATTAGTTAGATGTAACCAAGTCAGGAAATCCTGGTCATTTGGCTTTTGTTTATATCGCATGAACAGTTTGTAAAATGCAAAGATGTTTCTCCGACTCTCATTATAGTCTGTCCCTGAAAGAATGCATAACTGTTGAAACTCACCAAATTTCATCCCAACCGATTGAAGAATATTACCCAATGGATAAACAACCACTGTATGATTTAAAAGACTGATATATCTTAACACGCGAGGACATCCATATGCAAACAAATCTGTGTCCTCACTTAAACAAGCATATGCCGCTCCTTTAATAACAAGCGCTGAACACAATTCATCCGCTTCATTTGTGGCTGTTATATATTTGATACCATATGCATCCAATAGTTCTTTTACTTCATCTACATCACGATAAGTAAGTTTAACAAATTTTCTCCGCAAAATAGACATTTTCTCTTCCTCCTTTTCCCTCTCATCCGGTGGAAGTGATTCTACTTTTTTCATTATATTAAAATACTCATATTTAGCAGCATCTCTCTGCTCTTTTCTCTTCAAAATTGTATGTTCTTTGTTTTTCATGGATTTTCCATCGAAAACGAAGAGTGCTGAAATGTTATTCACGCGAAATAGTGTACAGAGTAAATATATATTTTCTATCAAAGCATCCATGGCCTTGAATCTGTATAAATAAATACTAGCATCGATGACTATCCTTTTTCCAGATAGATTTCGTAGAGACGTTTTATATGATCCATTTTCACGAAGATTGCGAAGAAATGTTGTTAGAAGATGAATTCCCATTATAAATATAAATTGTATAGTTATTTGTTGTATGATACTAGTTTCCAGTCTATTTTTATAATCAATTTTTTAAAAATCACATCAACTCTATGATTGTCATTCTCATAGTTCTAGCTAATGTTCTATCATCTTTTTCCGCTACCAAAGATTTATATTTTTTTAATATACTTTGAGCTACATCAAGTTCTTTGATAAAAGCGGGAGATTTATAATGACCTACAATAAATCTATAAAATCGCATTAGATTATCTTTTGATCTATAAAATGCCAAAATATTGTCATTATTCGTTTTACACCACTTCATAAATGGTACCGCATTAAACATTAATATGGCTTTGATAACATAATAAGCAAAAATATTTGTTTTTTCTTTGTATAAATATTTTCGAGCTCTATCGCTTAAATTATTTTTATCATGTAAATTTTTATAATGTAATCCCATGAAATCTAATACTTTTACACACTGAAATAAACAAAAAAACTGCTCAAAACCAACACAATATTCGGCATACAAATAAAATTCCTTTATACCACTACCTTTGGACATAAAATAAGAAGTAAACACGCAATTCATTATACTTGCCCAAAATTCCGTATAGGCTTCATACAAATTAAAATTGCTATTTATTGGAAAAATGGTTTTTATTTTATTATTCAATACTGTATTAGACATGGATGAAAAATCTAATCCCAATGAATGAAATGTTTCATGTATAAACACTTTAAATATTTCTTCTTTTCTAAACAAACAAATCTCTCCATTTGCCGTACAAGTAGTTGTAACTGCGGTATTTGCATGAGTTGATGATAAAACCGAAAATGGACTCCCAGGGATAACTTTCTTAATAGGTGTCATATAACAATATATCTTCAAAGTTTTACTGCATTTGGCCCTAGCGTAATTACTAACAAACTTTAACCACATGATCATTTTATAAACCAATTTATCAAATTTTACAAGTTGATTAAATTCACTTTCATTCATTAAATAAAAATTGATATTTATTGATCTACCCGCTACTTTACATTTGTAACTTAATACCCCTTTTATGTTATGTTTGATGTAAGTTTTAATATTATCAGGAATATATGTACTACTTAATAATGTAGTATGATTTATTGATCTAAAATCTCTTACTTCTTTCAATGAAATTTTTATTTTATTACTTTTCCATTCTTTATCGGTAAATTTATCAGCAGCCTTTAACTCTGAATAAAAGTTTTTCATAATTCTATCAAAATCTCTCTGCTGTGGAGCATTTTTCTTTTTTACAAACTTTTCAAAATGATCCATCATCGCAACCATCATTTGTTCTGAGTCATTAGAAAATTTCATTGGAATTAATATATATAAATAGTATAATATTTATAAATAGTTATCAATAATATTATATTATTGATAATTAAATTACTCTAATACTTCTCTTATCTTCATGGTATCATAAAAGATAATTGGTGACTGTCCTCTTACAAAATGCTGTAATTTTGCATCTTTCGTTGCCATCAAAACTCTTTTAGCCTCATCTACCTGTTTATATTTTGCCATCTGTCCTCTATACATCGCCCGCTCATTTTCTTTACTTGAAAAGAAATTTTCATCTATTTTTATTTTTTTTGATCTTATTTGTTTGCCCTTAAATTTCCCGGTCTTTCCTCCAGCACCCTTGGCCATTGCAGGGCTTTTGGATAATTCTGTATCCGAATCCAAGGAAAAGGTATTGTAAAATTCAGGATTATTTTTTTTGAATTTTGAAGCATGATAAAAATGTTCTACACTTTTCCATCGCTTCCCATCTAAAGTAAAATCACCTTCAAAAAAATTAGATAAAACCTTCCTCCAATTTTTAATTCCCGCTAATTCAGAAAATCTCATTACTTCTTTTTTGGGTACTTTCTCTCCAGCACCTTTTCCAGGGTTTGAATCTCGTGACTTTGAATAAAATTGGAATACAATATCCTCATTAAACTTTACATCTTTCATGTTTTGTAATCCTTCGTCAAATTTTTCCTCTTTTGGTAATCCTATATCTTCAACCCCCGAATCTGTTTTTGGCTTAAGAATACCTTCATCTTCATTATTGTTTTTTGATTCATCAGGTGCGATTTCTCCCTTTATACTCGCTTTCAATGCCTTAAATTTAGGTATCAAATTATATATACCATCTTCCTTTTCCATACATTTTGTAATAATTAAATCCTTTATCGCATATGGTAATGTATTAAATGTAAAAATACGCTGATTTTTATACAAAATTAGTTTGTAGTGGTTCCCAGTATACGATAATATCACGTAATATTTAGGTTTGAATACACCCGCCGCTTCAATATCATCATCGACCATATTACCACACTGTAAAACATTTCCAAAATCGCCGTGATTAAAATTATATTCGGAGAGAATTATTAATTTTATATTTAAAGCCCTTTCCAATACATTTATTGCCCACGTTTCCGCCCAAAATTTACATGTTTGAACTTTTGCTTTAAATTTTTCGAGATTGTTAATCCCTTGCAACCAAAGATAATCTTGCATATTCTCACGGGCATATACATACTCTCTTTTAGCTCTTCTAAACTCTTCAATTGCCTTATTTGCCTCTGTGGTAAGTGCCTTTTTATCATCTCTATTAGTTGCTGTAGAAAATTGCACCTTTAATGCATCTAAATCATTTTTTATTTGCATCATTTTTTGCTTTGTTTTGGACATTTCAGAATTATACATATCATATTGCTCTTTAAAATCGTCAAAAACACTTTGCGTCGCATTTTTAGCAATGATTTCTCTTAATTGTTTTACTGTTATTGACTTATTTTCCTTATATGCATCACGTATAGTTGCAAATAAACAATCGCCACCGCCTTCATTGTCCAATATTTTATATTTACTGCTTTTTATATATTGCTTGATCCATTCATCTTGTTTATTTAATTTATATTCTCCTCTTTCTTTCATGGCATCTTCCATTGAACCCTTATGCGCAGACAAATCATCTTTGTCATCGTCATCTTTTTCCTTTAATATTTCTTTCAAAACAGTGGTATCATTTGGACTGGTCCACGTATCCGTTTCCAACTCTTCTTCTTCAAAACCTACTACAGCAGGATCTTCCGTTTTACCTTCATTTGATTTAGTATCCGATGCATTTGGTTCTAATGTTTTTGTACCCAAAACCTTTTCAAGATGTTGTTGAGTAAAAAAAGAATAAAATAGAGGCAAGGGATTGGATAATAAACTTACATCAAAATCATCATCTTCATCTAATAATTGAGTATATTGCGAAGCCAAAAATTCATAAATTCCTATTTGTTCTACTATTGTATCGTCTTTAACAAGATATACTGGTATATATAAAATACCCTTATCTGCATAAGTATATCTTACATTCCCTAAAGCTACGCCAGCCATCATGTTTGGAAATAATTCTATATCAAACTGAACTGCATCATACCCGAAATCATTTTCATCAACTGCATCTGTGCCTATATAAGTAATACTATCATCTATTAATGACTTTACCATATATTTTAATCTAATATTAAAAATTTACTTAAGTATTTATCACTCTTTATTTCTTCTATACAAGACCATAATCTTTTACGCCGGTAAACTATCTCAATATTTTCAGGATCCTTTTCAAAAATAACTATCTCTTCTACCAACTGATCCTTTCGTTTCTTCCGTTTACTAATATCATAATATGCAGCAATTCTTTCCAATTCCTTTTTAATATAATTTGTTTGATATTCAATCTCTAACGCAATATAATCATCCATTGCAACAGACGAGGTCATTTCCATTAAATCTACCTCTTTTACTAAATCTTCATATGTGACAATACTTTCATTTTTTTGCCCCTTACATTCTTCTTGGAGAGAAAAATGTATATTTTCTTCACTTTCTGACATATTATATAAATATAGTTATATATTTTTATATCATTCAATATATAACTATATTCAATATTCATCATCCAAATCCATAAATTTAAATGTCGTTTTACTACTAAGACTACAATGGTCGCGCGATTTCATTGATGCGGCATTGGATACAAAATTTTTAATTTCTAGAGCTTTTTCTTCATTATGAAGTTCAATAAATTTAAATCCTTCACTAATCATTACAACCAAATTTTCCACAATTTCATCCACCTCATTCTTTTTATTTTCTGAATCAATATAACTATGAAATTTATTTATCAAGATATCAATTAAATTAATCACCTTGTCAGGTGAAATCACCGTTTGTTTCATGAGATGAACAAAGAAGCTACTAAGAGCGCGTCGCTTACTGTTTTCCTTATTAATTGCGCAGAATTTATCATAATCTTCTTCAGCCTCTATGTGACGGATTGTATTAAACAACTCAAGAAAAGAATCTACGTTCTTTTGACAAATAGAATTCATAAGAGGAAATACTTCAATCATACCCCTATATGATTTCGCATATAGCTCTGCCCAAAACTTATTCATACTTCCTATCTCAAATATAGATTCACCTATTTTTAATAGATCCGATTCTGGAGGATTTGTATTTATAATTTCTTGCAATAGTGTTTTAATTTGTTCTTGTTTATCTTCATAATTTTTCGAAGTCATTTTATTGAACAGCGTTCGAAGATCATCTAACTGTTTTTCAATTCCATCATTGCTCTTTACACCTATTGTGGTTGTCGTTTTGAAATTACGCATTTCCTGCCAATCAACTTCCGTTATAGTGACTTTTTGTCTTCGCCTTTCTCTTCGAGGGTTATCATTATTTTTATTCTTAAATACAGGAGTCCTTTGATAAGTTGGCGCGCCTACGAGAGCAGCCAATCGATTAATAGACTGAATTACAGTGGTAGATAAATAATTATCTTCTGGATTTATTCTATTATTAATTTTATTAAAATCGTCAAGTGTGAATTGATGATCTGCTAGTATTGATGTCATGATTTACTTTGAATACACAAGAAATGTTTATATCAATTTTTCAAATAGATTATACCTTCATTATAATGCACAAAAAATTGATTCAGATATTAGTTTATAGTATCCACTTAAACAAATCCTCATCTTAGTATATAGACATGGAAAGCAATTCAAACGAAAACAAAAGCGCAAATACATCTGGGCCCACAGAAATACAAAACTGGGATGACACACCTCTTATTAGAGATAAAATTTTACGCGGCATCTTTGCCAACGGATTTGAACAACCCAGTCCTATTCAAAAGAAAGGGATTGTTCCTATGATTCAAACGGATAAAAATGGCAAACGTCGTGATATTATAGCTCAGGCACAATCAGGAACAGGAAAAACTGGGTGTTTCTCGGTGGGGGTACTTAATATCGTTAATCCTGAAGAACAATTTACACAAGGACTTATTCTTGCTCCAACACACGAGTTAGCAGGTCAAATTCGCGATGTAATTACTGCTCTCGGTAGATTTGATAATATGGTTGTTCAGCTACTTGTTGGCGGTACTTCTGTAGACGGCGATAGAGAAAAACTTGATAATAACCCACCTCATATTGTTGTTGGTACTCCTGGGCGAGTGCACGATATGATTCGTAGAAAATATCTTAAGACTGAGAAAATGAAAATTATTGTATTGGATGAGGCGGATGAGATGCTATCTCAAGGTTTCAAAGACCAAATTTATAAGATTTTCCAATATATGCCGTCAACAATTCAAATTGGACTATTTTCAGCTACAATGCCTCCTGAATGTGAGGATATGGCAGCAAAATTTATGGATAAACCCGTTAAAATTCTTGTCAAAGCGGATGCTCTAACTCTTCAAGGTATTGCGCAATACTTTGTGCGACTCGATGGCGATGGACAAAAATATGCGGTTTTGAAAGATCTATTTGCAGGACTTAGTGTTTCACAGGCTATTATTTATTGCAATAGTACTCGAAGAGTTGACGATCTTCATGAAGCTATGGTTGCCGATGAGTATCCTGTGGCCAAGATTCATGGAAAAATGGATGAATCAGATAGAAAGGAAACAAATAAACAGTTCCGAGCTGGACAACACCGGGTTCTAGTTACATCAGATTTGTACGCACGTGGTATTGATGTTCAACAGGTTAGTATTGTAATTAACTTCGATGTTCCGAAAAGCGAACATACATATCTTCATAGAATTGGTCGCTCAGGTAGATGGGGAAGAAAAGGTGTGGCAATTAACCTTGTTACAAAGCATGATGGGGCTAGACTGAAACACTTTGAAGAGTATTATAGCACTGTAATTAGTGAAATGCCATCAGATTGGACAGCACATATTAGCAACGTTTAAATTCGTAATCTACATTCTCTTATAATATTATTAAACTTTAATGTTAGAAGATCATCTTAATAAATCTTTTTCTTTGCCTATTGATTTTTGTTCAAATACTTATGATACTCCAAAAAATTTGTTTGAAGATTTAGAACTTATTGAAACGCACAAAGACGTATCAAATGTTTCATTATACGAACATTTATTAAATCCACAAACTCCTTTTGGATTTCTTACATTAGAAAAATGGAGTAAAAAATATACTACAAATACTGCTTTTTTAAAAGATACGCAAAAAATGTTGTTAAATAATAAACCAATCGATGATAAAAATTTAAACACTATTTCCAATGCATGGAAAAGCTATAAAGGTATTAAGGAAGATTCCGGTTTTATCGATAATTATCAATATATAAACTGGAAACCTTTGCAATTTCTTAATACATCTATTATTTTTCTAACAATTATTTCAATATATAGCATACTATCCCCGCTATTAAATTTATTAGCGCCTATTCTTCTTTTAGTTGTTCCATTTCTTATTATGAAGTTGAAAGGACTTACTGTATCATTCCAAAATTATATTGTTTTATTAATTGCCTCTTTGAAAAGACATAGTTTTGGCAAACTACTAACTGATTGGAGTACAATTCCTACTGGACAAAAAATGTATTTAATGGTAATGTTAGGAATGTATGTTTATAACATATATCAAAATGCTATTTCATGTTATCAGTTTTATAAAAATACATCCACAATTAATGGCGATATCAAAAATATTAAAAACCTACTCGGATTTACAAGAGAAAGGGTTGGTCAACATATTGTTAAAATAGATAAACTTAAAACATATGAACCTTATCGTAACTATTTACAGGAAAAATTAGAAAATATTAATAATCTTTATAATTCTCTTAATAAAGTACCAATCGCTAGCTTTAATCCGCAGAAAATACCCTACATCGGATACACAATGAAAGAATATTATAAATTATATAATGATGAAAATATCCAAGATACTATTCTTTTCTCATTCGGATTTCATGGATATTTAGACAATATTGGAGAGATTTCAAATAAAATTAGAAGTAATGGAATTAACAAAATGAAATTCCTGAAAAAGAAAAATGCAGTTTTAAAATTTAAAGAAGCGCATTATCCTGTAATGCAACAACAAAAATCCGAATCTAAAAATATACCAAATGACATAGATCTTAAAACAAATAAACTTATAACAGGCCCTAATGCATCCGGTAAAACCAGTCTTCTGAAAACAACCATTACAAATATTCTATTATCTCAACAATTTGGATTCGGCTTCTTTAAGAAAGGATCCATGACACCTTTTGATCATATTCATTGTTATCTTAATATTCCCGATACATCCTCCAGAGATAGTTTATTCCAAGCAGAAGCTAGACGATGTCTTGAAATTTTAACTAAAATCAAAAATAATGAAGATAAAAAACATTTTTGCATATTTGATGAACTCTTTTCAGGAACAAACCCTTATGAAGCAATAAGTAGTGCGAAATCATATTTAACACATATTTCAAAATCTAAAAATATCAAATTTTTATTAACTACACATTTTATTACACTTTGTAAACAATTAGATGACAATTCACAGATTTCCAATGTTAACATGAAAACCTATATCAAAAATGAAATACCTATATATTATTATAAATTACAAAATGGAATATCCGAAATTAAAGGTGGAATTACTGTACTTAAGCAACTCGGATATCCACAAAATATTATTGATGAAACAAATAAGGCGATGGATAATTTTTAATGTTCGTTTGATTATAGTTTTAATAATATTTTAGAACTATAATATGTCACTACAGACTCTACTAATCAGCGTTTTGGTCACATGTGTTACAGTAGGCGCAACCTTTTTCTACTTTAGAAATCGAATGCAAAGAACGGAACAAAAAGTCGATCTTATGTTTAGTTTAATACAAGAACACGAAAATAATGCAAAATTACGACAACAGTTTCAACCAGCTGCAGTAATGCAGGCAGGTATGTCTAATAATATACCACAAGAACAATTTCAAAATGTACAAACTTCCGAAAATGAATTAATTAATATTTCTGATGATGATCAAGCAGATGATGATGACGATAGCGAATACGATAGCGATGATAGTGCAGAAGTAAGCGATAATGATGATGATGATAAACTAACAATTGATGAAGATAGTGCCGAAGAAAATTTAGAAGATACTGTAAAAACCATATCTTTATCTTTAGATGGAGCAGAAACAACCGCTTCCGAAGTTAAAATTGCAGATATACAAAATTTAGAAGAACATACAGTTGATGAAAATAAACAAGATATTATTAATAAAGTATTCGATCAACTCGAACAAGTAAATAATACCACAAGCGAATCATTGGAAATTACTGAGATTAATGACGATCTTGATGAAATTAATTTAAGTGATGTAGATGATGAAGACCAGGATGAGGAAGATCAAACTGATGCAACGACAATGGAGCAAGACGGTAATGAAGTAACTAATTATTCAAAATTAACTGCAAAAAAACTAAAAGAACTTGCAAAAGAAAAGGGATTAGAAGCAAAAGGTCTCAAAAAAAAAGAATTGATCGTGTTATTAAGCAGTTCTGAATAAATTTATTTCTAATAGTATTATATTATGAGCTGGGGAACTTGTTATAAAGCATCAAATAATATTCATGCGGGATTTCCCGCAATGATGAGTGAAGGTAATCTCTATACAGATTACGATAGCGCCTGTAAAATGAATAACGCCTTAAAAGGTAAATTAGGTATACAATCGAACTACCAATACAGACAATGGTTAATTAATAATGGAAAATCTGTAATGCAAAGCAATACTGTTGCTTCATGCGCGCAGTGTTGTGGATGTATGGAAAGCTTTAATCCTGTTCCTAATTCAGGTAAATATTTATTTAAAAGCTGTGCAGATAAAACACAACCTTTTGGATATGAAACTTCAGATTTGAAAAATCTTTACTTGTCTAGGGCAGATTTGCAAAGTAGATTATGCGCTCCTATTATGACACAAGATGAAATGTTGAAAATGGGGAGACCTAATTACAATTAGAATACTTATAAACAATTTAAGTATTGTAATAAAAATAATAATTCATTATACTAATAATGAACATAATCAGTATTGATGTAGGTATGAAAAATCTTGCTTATTGTATATTTGCAGTTAATGATAAAAACTATGATATTCTTGATTGGGGAGTTGAAGATTTATGCAATAGTGAAACTAAAAAGCAGTGTATGTTTATTACAAAAGGTAAACACTGTACAAGAGGATCAAAATATCATAAAAATGATAAATATTACTGCAAATGTCATGCAAAAAAGCAACAATATCAAATACCTACAAAAAATCTTAAAATGAAAAAATTAAAAAAAATGAAGGCAAAAGAGTTAAAAGAATTTTGTAACGTTAAACAGTATGTTTTACCAAAAAAATCTAAAAAACAAGACTATTTAGATGCTATATGCGAAGATCTTACAAAAAATTATTTTAACACTATAGAAACCGTTGATAGTAGATCTATAGATATTGTAACATATGGTACCCGTATCAAATTATTTTTTCAAAAAATAATGCTTAAATTCAATATAGATTGTTTATTAATTGAAAATCAGATCGGGCCTCTCGCTTTAAGAATGAAAATGTTACAGGGAATGATTATCCAACATTTTATCGAAGTTGATTGTAAAAACATTAAAGAAATCTCTCCTGCTAATAAATTAAAGGAATTTATTAAGAAAAAAACCACCTATAAAGAAAGAAAAAGGGTTAGTATTGAAATTACTAGAAAATTAATAAGTGAAAATGATATTTTACATACATGGATATCACATTTCGATACACATAAAAAAAAAGATGACCTTGCAGACTCATTTTTACAAGGCCTATGGTACATTAAAAATCATTGTTTGAAATAATTTTCATTATTTTTTAATAATTATAGTTTATTAATTGCGTCTTACTTAAAATTAAAAGTTCTTATTTAATCATAATGACTGATTCTGAAATTATTGACTTAGGAATTTCTAAAATATCTGATTCTCCAACTCTTGGCCCCAAACTTTCTGTTATGTCAAAAGATGATGGTGGAACTATCAAGCTTAATAATCTTCCTTCTCTAGATTCATCTACACCCAGCAGATCCGTAAATTTTGGACCAGGCGCTGAAATGCTAATGAATGCAGGTCGTGCTTCAAGACAAAATTCTCCCAAATCAGATATACAATTGTCTGAACTTAAGGGTCTTGATGATATATCAGAACCTAAAAGAAATCCCAAAGAAGTTAGAGCCAAAGCATTTGCTATGGGACCAATCGAACCTACCATTAAACTTAATATTTCCGAAACAGTAAATACTCCACCAAAGCCTATAAATTCTAGTGGTTTAGGAAATTCAACAGCACAAGAAGTTAAAAAGGAAGAAACATGGGATGGTTTTCAGAAATTCAATGAAATCCCGGTAGATCCAGTAAAACAAGTTCCTGAAACGCCTGTATTGACACCCGAGCAAACATTGAAAGAAAAATTTGTATACATTAGAAAACTTGAGGCTTTAGACAAAAAAGGTGTGCAAATTAGTAAAAAATATTCAATGGACGATAGTTTAGACGAAATGAAAGGCGAATATGAAATGATCAAAAGCG
>Ga0115008_10003874_pt1 | contig 12386 bp, 16 predicted proteins | sample FraStrMetagenome_FD_87164 | JGI IMG/M metagenome (GOLD analysis project Ga0115008, IMG submission 87164) | Marine eukaryotic phytoplankton communities from Arctic Ocean - Fram Strait ARC3M Metagenome | ecosystem: Environmental > Aquatic > Marine > Oceanic | place: Fram Strait | collected...
GTCATAGTAGTCTTCTGTAGACCATCAATATGTGATACTGAAAGTTTCGGATAAGTAGGAACCATCTCGTGAGAGTGGCCTACAGAAGATATTGTTAATAGCATAGCAGCAATAATGTATTTCATTTTAGTCATATTTCAATCTTTTCATTTCGTTATTAGTGAGCAACTGTTATGGGCAACCGCCTAACCTTCTACAGGTTGGACTACTTCCGCCCGAACTACTGCCCCCGCCATTTCATTTAGCTATGCAATCAGCCTGTACTAATGCAGTATAATTACCACCTGGGAATGCTTTGTTACCACCCATAGTAGCTACTGAACTTGTTTTAAACCAAGTTGAACCAGTTGCTGTTAGGTCGTAACGATCCATCATTCCAAGTTCTACTTTTCCCGACTCATAAGAACCCATTGTAGTAGCGTCTGATACAGTTTTTACTTCAGTATCGCCAGTCCAAGTTACCTGATCTGGTAATGTTGGTGCTGAACTAAACTCATTTGGTGCTGTAATTTCAGCGTAGTATGAATTAGCTAAGGTAACATCGATACGAATTACTGACTGCTCACCACCATCTGAAGATGATGTTGTAAGTGTATAAGCATTCGGGTTACCAAATGTACCTGCTGTATCTGTTTGAATAATACACCTGGATTGAACTGTGCCGTTGATCGGTGTTTCATTTGCCTGTGCTATTCCGGATTGAGCTGACAGCATAAGCACTGCAGCAACTCCGTATGTTGTTATGTTTTTATTTAACATGTTGAACTCCTAATTTTTTTTAGTTAAATTATATTGCATCGCAACCATTTGTTGATGTAACAATTGTTGCGCTAAACCGTTTCGTAAACCACTTGGTGCATCAGGTAAATCATTATCGACTAATACTTTGGTATCATTGTAAGCTCCACCAGGTATAGTCTTTTCAGTGTAATTTCGAATATTAATTTGAGTAGCATCTGTCAACTGGGCGGCGCTTAATGCTTGTGCAAAAAGTTCTGCTCGGCCAGCTTCAAATAGTGCTGCCTCTTGTCTATCTTCTCTATCTTTATCTTCTTCTGCTTCTTTCTCAGCGATCTCTTCTTCGCTAAGTTCTTCATCATCTATATTTTCGTCTTCATTTGGATCCCATGTATCTTGATCCGAATCGCCCGCGGCGACGGCATCGTAAACATCTCCAAGGTCAACCTCATATATTTCTGGTACTGGTGTTTTATAACCAGGACAGTTAGGGTCAAATTGTGGATCAAAACACGGTGTTACTTTATATGTATAAACAACACTCGCATCAGAAACCGATCCATTTCCTACGACTTCTATACTACCATCTCCCCATAATGCTCTAGGAAGATTACCGACTGGAACAGCTTTTTGTATCTCTGTTCCTGCAATAGATCCAGGTTTCCAGTCATCTCTTTCTCTAAAGATATAACCTTCACCAGCACCTTCTGCATATTCATTTTGTACGTAAACTGTAACCCACTCACCTGTTTCTTTTTGTATTCTATAACTGTATATAACATTTTGTATATCTAGTCCAGGAGTACCGTCAGGCAATACGTTGCCCATAGCCCATTTCAAACTCTGATCTGTAATAGCGTTGCCCGTATATCCGTAGAACGGGGCTATGCTATCAGAGTAAGAGTAAGAAGGCCAAAATCCCAGCGCCAATAGCAGGAGCAGCTTTTTCCGCATCTATAGGTCCCATCCCTTTTAATTCTCGTTCGGTTTCTTCTACGTGAGATTCCCATCCCAACTTAGCAGCCTCTCCGATTTGTCCATCATATGGGCATGGTGTTCCGGCTTGCATCATAGCGTCGAATACGCCTTTATCCTGACACATTACCGATACAGCAGCGACTTTCATTCCCATATCATATAATACTTTTGCGTTCTTTAATCTTTGGCAGTTTTCCTCTGTAAAGGTTCCTCCGCCAGAAATTCCTAAAATCTGTGTTTGTACAGCAGCAGACACTCCAATTGTACACAGGTCTGAATTATTACCTGAGTTAAACTGTGGTGCGATTGCGCTAGGTGGTGTTTGTTTGATAGTTGTTGTCATGTTGCCGTCTGTAGTAATCGTACTATCATTATCTGATTTTGTACAAACGTAACCTTCGGGGCATTCAGCATCTTGTGCGTGAGCTCCATTAGCAAATATCAATAACATCAAGCCAACAAGGCTTATAGCTATATGTCTCATTTCATTTCTCCAGTGGTATAACTTCATATTTAAATATATCGCACTTATATTTATAATTCGAATCTTCTTGCTAAATAAATAAAGGTATTGCTTCACTAAGACTAGTGACAATCTTAAAACATATTAAAGGAACAAACCATGAATATTAACGAATATGACGTCAAAGTGCTTAAAGTAGTTGACGGTGATACTGTAGATGTAGACATTGATCTTGGCTTCGGTATTACATTAACAGATGAACGAGTAAGAATTATGGGTATTGATACTCCTGAATCTCGTACATCGGATAGAGTAGAAGATCTATTTGGAGAAGCAGCTAAGCTTAGATTAAAGCAGCTTATGAAGAATGGCGGCAAGCTTATCACCACCGAAGATAGAAAAGGTGAGGATATGAAAGGTAAATTTGGTCGTGTTCTTGGCGATTTCAAAGTAGAATACAACGGTGAAATGAAAAAAGTAACTGAAATTATGGAACAAGAAGGACACTGTGTACCTTATTTCGGTGGAAGTAAGGAAGAGACTCAAGCAGCTCACTTGGTCAATCGTGAACGACTCCTATCAGAAGGTATCGTTAACAAAGCTAAGTACGACAAAGCAGTCATTCTGATGGAAAAAAAGAGAGCAAAAGAAGCAAAGTAATATGATTACTATGTCACAAAAAGCTCAAGAACATGCTATTAAGAGTCTTAAAGCTCGTAATAAAGGGGCAGGTATCCGTCTTGGTGTAACAACCACCGGATGCTCTGGCCTAGCATATATTATAGAATTTGTTGACATTCCACAGGAAGATGATATAATATCTAAATGCGGTGATGTAGATGTATTCATAGATCCTAAAAGTAATGTGTACATAGACGGAACTGAACTAGACTTTATTCGTACCGGATTAAACGAAGGATTTGTGTTTAGAAACCCAAATGTAGCAGCAGAATGTGGCTGTGGTGAAAGTTTTACTGTTTAATTGAAATAAACAGTTGACATTTGCTTAAAACTTTGATATAATAGGTACATAAACTGATAAAGGATGTTGCCCGTGAACTTAGTTTTAGTATCTGGTGGTAGAGCCAAAGAAAGAGATCTGGTGGAAAGAGTAACATGTTGGTGTGTTAATAAGCTTATGCCAAGATATCGCACTTTGGAAATTAATGTAACTATTAAGAAGATTCCTGTTTATGGCTACTGTCTCGAAGGTGATTCCAAGAGAGAGTTTGATATTGAAATTAAAAAAGGCCTGAACTTGTATGACATTATTAGTACTGTATGCCACGAGATGGTTCATGTACGTCAATACGCAAAAGGGCAACTCCGTCACAGAACAGATGGTACTCATCTGTGGAAATCAGATCCAAATTTATGTGAAGATACTGATTACGAAAATACTCCTTGGGAGAAAGAAGCATTTGCATTAGAGAGAGAACTTGCTCTTGAATGTTTTCAAAATTTACAATATAATTTTTATCATGATATTGGCGACTAAAGGTTGACAATTATAAATATGTATATTATATTAGATTAAATAAAGGTTAAATGAATGACAACAGAAAATTTAGAAACGCTTACACTAGCTCGTCTTAACGAGTTAATGGTAGAAGCAGGACATGAAACAATTGAGTTACTGTCCAGTTCGTTTACTGAACTAAATGCATCAGGTGAAGCTCAATATGAAGTTACACATTTTAGTCCAGTAGTAGATGGTGTAGCACAAAATCACGTGTTTGTACAATTTGATTTGCAAGACGATATTATGCTAACATTTAATCCTATTGAAGAAGGTGATTTGTGGCTAAGACGTACTGAAGCAGAAATTGCTGAAGAACAAGCAGCATCTAGTGCCGATGAAGGCTTTGGTGCTATACCAGATACACAAACACATATGAGATAAACGGATTCTCTGTGACCAGCCTTCGGCCAAAATAATGGCCAAGCGCAAACTACACAGAGCGGCCAAGATAAGTTAGGCTATTGATTATCTTCGTCCGTAACCTAGGCAATAGCCTATACCTATGTTGCCCGTCGGCGTAGGAATAAATCAAATCTTACGCCTCATATATAAGTTGGCGGGGATAGGGCGGGCCTAACACATCACTTTATTATGGAGACTTATGAAGCCAACAAAACGTAACATACTGGTAATAGATGCCGGTGAAGATACTAAAACCACAGCCGGTGGTATTATACTACAAACAACAGTTGAAACCGGATCCAAGCCTGGATTTGTATTAGCAGTTGGTCCTTTAGCCGATCACATTAAACCTAAAGATAAGGTTGCACTAGATTGGAGCAAAGGAATGCCGATAACAGTAAAAGGCGAAAAAGCTATACTGATAAACGAAGATTTTATTTTAGGTGTTTATAACGAGTAAATTGTTAAAGAATAGGGAGAGTCATCATTTGGCCCTCCCTATTTTTTTTATTTAATTTTTATTCTTGATTGCATCAGCACCAAAGAATGCTGCTACAAGAGCTGAAATAGCGATAAAGTATGTTGGAGCAATATCTCCCACAATACCAGCAGCTTCATCTAAACCTAAGAATGATGTTGCCACGATTGCAAATGGGTATAGTAACATACCAAATAAAGCAAACCATGTCATTTTACGCATAGCATCACGTTGTGCATCTGCGTCTTCCATTTCTTTACGTTTAAATTCTAAGTGCATTGCCATTTCTTCAGCTGAAATATGGCCGTCGCCGTTAGCATCCATTCCTTCAACTGCATCGGCGTCGATTGTTTTCTTTGCCATTTGTATTCTCCTAATTATAATATGAAATTATTTACGCATAACAAAGATTGGCTCAATACAAATATTTATAAATAAGAATAACACAATAAGCTAATAGTCAATAGGAGACGAAGATGGCCATTAAGATAACTGGTAACACTATCATTAGTGATACAAGAGAACTTCAAAATATTACTGCCGCAGATGTCGGTACTCAAACAGTAATTAACGATGCAATTGCATTTCAAAACAACGTACTTACGATTTATGATTCTAACAATACTGTAGTTAGAACACTATATTGCGGCGTTGCAGCTACACCTTAATTATTAACCAAGTGAGGAATCAAAATGGCTGTCAGAAGACCCGTTTATATATTTGCTGATCCAAACGGAGTACCAGTAACATCAGATTTTTATGAATACACCGACGCTTATATGGAAGACATTCTTACATTTGCGTCTTATGTTCATGCCCAAGATCCAGCAGTAAAACTCGAATGTAATACTTCAAACGGCACTCAGATGCCGAATCAAAACTTTCAAGATACATATTACATTGCTGGTGCATCAACTACCAGAGTAGATAGATTTTCTACTGCAGCTGAAACACCGAATGTTTCTATGTCTACAGATACCTACAATAGAATACGTGTTATTGATAACCAAGGTACTCTACCTACATCTGATACAAACAATTTAGAATATCCACTATATCTAACAGCCCAGAGTCCAAGACAGCTGAGAGCAATGACACGTCAAGACTTTATTGATACGTTTGTTACTCCGGCTTTACCTCTGTTTGGCGGAGCAAATGCAAACGAACAAGGTGGTACTTATTTCTTAAGCACATCGGCATCTCCAGCAAATGCTACTATTATCGGAAGTGTACCTGTTGCTACTAACTCTGTTGCTAACTTAAGTGCATATTCATCTGGTGGTATTGGAGAAACACAAAAACAAACAACAGACGTTAATTATTGGCTTGCTAAAGTCGATTATGCTGCTACTGAATTTGATCCTATTGAAGCATCTTTACCGATGTATTTTGATGCTGGTACTGAGACAATTAAAGCTCATACTCTTGCATCTTGGGTTGCATTGCTAAATCCTTTCCTAAGATATTATCTTGGTGGCGGAGATCCAAACAAAGAGATCTCATATAATATTAATGGTAATGGTACAACCCAAGGTGCGGTCTTTACAGATTCACGCCGTACTCCAACAGGTACAGGTTATACTACAAGATTTGTTAACGCAAACGATTATCGAACTCAGGAATTTCCTACTGGTACAGAAAGTACAGTAGCTGGAACTGAGAAAAGATTAAAAATAGTTTATGGAGCAACACCTGTAATTACATTAAGTGGTACTTCAGCAAATCCAAACAGATATATAGCATACGGTCCATATCTATCAGGTACTTGGAGCTTAGTAAACGGATTTAAATTTACTGCGAGTGGTAATGTTGAAAAAGATGGTAATAATTGGAATGCAGTTCGACTCGCTAGCGGAATTAATCCTGGTGAATGGAGTAACATTATTCCTTCCGGCAACTATTGGATAAGATTTACTGATGATACTGCCGCAACTAATACGGGCAATGCAAGATCTCCAGCATCTGGTGATAACTATACTGCGTCTGGACCATCTCAATACAGTTGGGTATTAAACAATGCTAATCTTACTGTTACTTGGCTTGGTGATGTCATTTGGAACAAAACTTATGCCAACTCAACAGAAGCATCCGGTGTTGTGTCTATCTTTATTGGTGATAGACGATACGAAAGAGGTGCTCTGCAAACAACAAACAATTATGCAGTATTCTACCAAGAAATTGGTGCAGATAGAGTAACTCCTAATACTGGTACTCTTGGATCTTGGACTTCGCTTGGTACAGATCAAACAATTAACTGGAGTGATACCGGTGCAGAAGGAGTTTATGGATCTCGATTTACACAAGTTAAAGTAGAGATTGCCGACGATGCTGCTGGATCTAATATTTTATCTACTGGTTATTATAAAGTTAATTGGCACGGACAACAATTGATATTAGTAAATCTGGACGGTGCACTTAATTCTAGTGCAAACAGTAATGGATTAAGTGGAACTTGTAGTGCTAACATAACTTGGGATGGCTCTGCTGGAACAGTTGGCGCATTTGCGTTTGGTAATCCGGGCTCAGGTACTGGTTCTTATGATTGGTTAGAAAATTCTGGAACAGCTTCTGATTATGAAGTAAGATTTACTTATACTACTACATTAACTGGTGGAGGATCCACATCTGGATCTTATACTAATACTATTGTTTCATCTGGTGGTACAATACCCGCATCTGGAACTTGGTATCCTGCAGAAAATCAACATAAAATTAGAGTTAGAGATTCTGGTACAAGTCCTGACTCTTCAAAAGTAGTAGGTACTATAGATATTAGAGACCAATCATCTGGGACAATACTAGCAACAAGATCGTTCTCAGTTTTAGCGAACAATGATCCATAAGGAGAATATATAATGGCAATTTTTAGTGACAAAATAATAAACGCAATTTACACAAATTCTGATTATACTCTTATTCAAATAAGATATGAAGATGGCGGGTTAGTAGTCCCTTATACGATAGATGTAGATCCGAATCATTCTGACTTTCAAGCTTTAGAAGCTGAAGGTTGGGATGTTGAAAGAATTACTGAAGCAACAGTAGAGTTTAAAAAAGCACAGTCAGCTGCTTGGAACATTGAAGTTACTGCAGCAGCGCAAAAGCTCGCAGAGGAATTATTACCTGACATAACTAAAGAAGAGGTTGAAGTGACTGGCCCGAAGTCATACGATATTATTGTAAGTGACGGCGAAGATAAAGATAAATTATTTGAATTTAAGCTTTGGGCTTTAGAAACAGATATAATGAAACAAGCAACCAAAGAGCAGAAATCAGATTTAAGAAAAGCAAGAAGCATATTGCACGGCTTCTCTGTAATGAATGGTGTTATAAGCGATAGTTAAATGAGCGAGTACCGTGTAGTTTGTACACATTTTGTTGGTTGGGCAAGCGCTTTATATATTATGGGAAGTAACAGAAATGAAATTATGGGTTAATGAAAACTTAAATGTTTTTATGGATATTAGTACATACTGTAATGCAGGTTGTCCTCAATGTCATAGAACCAATCCAAAAGGCTTAGCAAAACAAGACTGGCTGCCATTAATTAAATGGAGCTTAGAAGATTTTGTAAAAGCATTTCCAATATCAGAAATAAAGAACGTTAAACGTTTTAACTTTTGCGGTACGTGGGGAGACCCTATGATGGCAAAGGATATTCTAAAAATTGTTGAATACATCATCAATAACTCCAATAGCGAAGTAATAATTACTACCAATGGATCTCTAAGAAGCGATGATTTTTGGTGGGATATCGGTGTGCTTGGTGGAAAACGACTACAAGTTATCTTTGATATAGACGGTATTAATCAAGAAATGCATGAGAAGTATAGACGGTTTACTAATTTAGAAACAGTCTTATCAAATCTTAGAACATTCAGTCAAACAAACGCTGCAGTTAAAACACAAACTGTTTTGTTTAAACACAACCAAGATTACAAAGACGAAATACGCGCATTAGCAATTTCTAACGGATCAATGTCGCATACATTTGTTATTTCAGATAGGTTTGATAAATCTACTCAAACTCTTCACATAGATGAAAATGGCAAAGACTTTATATTAGAAAAAGCAGATGATACAATATTGCCAAAAGGTATAATTGCAGGAACGCATAAACGTACTTTAACAACTAGAATTACTTGTAGATGGGGAGGTCCTAGGAATGAGATCGTAGTAAATCCAGATGGTCAGATACTTCCATGTTGTTATCATCAAAACAATTATTTCTTAGCACTTAATAAAAATATTGAGTTTCTTAATACTACTTTTTTACAGACTCCAGAATATATAGAATATGAAAAGAATAAAAAGAAATACAACATTTTCCATACTCCTCTATCTGAGATTATAGATTCAAAATGGTATAGTGAAACATTACCCGATAGTATGAATAGCGATAATCCAATTCATGGTTGTGTAAGAAATTGTAGTAATAGAACAAAAGCAACCCATCAATTAAGAGAAGAAATCCGTGCCTGATAATATTATATTTGTAAAACACGGAGACAAATACGATCCTGAACACGTCAACAGATTGAGAGATCAACTACGTGAATATTATCCTTATGCTCAATACTTTTGCTATACTGATAATCCATTAAATGTTGAGATTGAATGTATTCCATGCTTTGAAAAACCAGCACTTAAGTTTTGGTGGAATAAATTAGCGATGTTTAGTAAAGACTTTCCATTAGAAGGCAAGTGTTTATATTTTGATTTAGATATGGATATTAAAGAAGATCCATCAAGTTTTATTAAGTGGAATGGTCTAACTATACTTAATGCCTATTGGAAGAAAGATATGTACATGGCACCGCATGCTTATGATGTATCAATAAATAGTTCTATAATTACTTGGGTTGCTGGTGAACAAGATCATATATGGGAAAAGTTTATGTCTAACCGTGATTACTATATGAGGAAATATGCAGGTATAGATCGATTCCTTGTTCATGAAAAGATAAAGTTTAACACATTCGAAAACGGATTAGTGAATAGCATAGCAAACCCAATTAACATACCCACACCAATTGATATGTATAATGGAATAAGCTATGAACTATAAAGAAGTATTATATGAAAACGCTTTACAAGCAATAGACGAAATATATAAGAGATCACAATATGATCCTGATGAAGACTTATATAGAAGTTTTGATATAATTAATTCTGTTAATAAAAACCAGATTGCAAGTAAAGAATGGTTGATTGAAAACCTAGTACCGTTCTTACACGACGATATTAAAAAGGTTTGTGTTATGGGTGGTTGGTATGGCTTATCTGCGCTGATGCTTGCTCAACATACAAATGTTCCAATAGACTCAGTAGATTACGATCCTGAAACAAAAAGAATCGGTAAGCTTCTTACACGTGGATATGATAACATTCAACTTATAACAGAAGATGCTGCTGACTGGTTCTTTCATAAACCAAAACGGTATCAGCTTATTGTCAATACAAGCTGTGAACACATCGATCAAATAGACTTAGATCTAATGGTTGCTATGAAACGCGAAGATACTATTATTTGTTTTCAAAGCAATAACTATCATTCTATTCAAAGCCATATTAATACACACAATAGTTTAGATGAATTCGTAGATTCTTTAAAATTAACCGAGGTTTTATTCAAAGAAGAAATGAAAGCACCTAGTGGACAATACGACAGATATATGGTGATAGGTAAATGAAGAGAGTTATTTTTACTACATTCGATGATATTGATAATTCAGTACAGACAGGATTTGATGCTCTCAATACTGAGTTCACGCAAAGTCAAGATGATGCCAATACGTTATTAGTTAAAGAATACTTTGATAGACTTGTATCAAATAAAAAAGATTACGCTGATAAAATTGGTGTTGACTTTATTTTCTATCATAACGAAATGAAAGACTTCGATATAGATGCTGGTATGGAATTTACAAAAGTAAATCTATGGAAACATCATCTTATGGCAAACCTTGCTGAAGAATATGACGAAGTAATGTATGTAGATATGGATGTTTTATTTAATACAGATTTAAATGTATTCGAAGAACACGACTTAAGTAAAGGTATTCATGTAAAAGATAATGATGAAGACGTAAAGCATAAAACTAAAGAAGAGACACAGGCATGGGAAATCGGTCTTAGAAGTCCTATACTAAAATACTTTATTACTAAAGATTTATTAGATGGTAGAGATAACCACGTTATGAATACTGGTATTCTTATTGGGCAATCCCATCATATTAAACAAATTAAGTTTATCGAAAGAACAAGAGAAGCAATCGAAAAGATTAATGTTTTAAAAGAATATCCACATTACATTAATAAGTTATATTACCCAAACAATGAATCTATTTTCTCTTATATTATGGAACAATACAATATACCATATGTTATATTAGATGAAATGTGGCACAACAAATACGATGATAAGCCAAAGATAGGTTTAGAAGGTCATTGTATTCACTTTATTAATAAGCAGTTTAATAGATTCTTTAATGATAAAACAAAAGCAATATTCTCTTTGCATATCGAAATACCAGATAATAAACTAGACAATCCTAAAAGTTATAAAGATACTAATCTATCAAAAAGTAAAATAGCACAACAACAGTTTATTAAGTATGAAAAACAATTAATAGATAATCATAAAGATTACGCAAAAGCAGTAGGTGCAGCATATATTACCTATAATCGTGATAATGAATACGAAGAGTTTTATAAAAGATTCCCAGACTTATCTGAGTACGATGTTATTAATCTATACAAGGTTTATAAATTAGAACAACTCACAAAAGAATATGATTTAGTAATGTACATCGATTTAGATGTTTGTTTCGTAAATCATGCATCTATATTTGATAGCACTCCATGCAACTATGCATTTTGCTGTATGTACGACAAAACAGCAGAACTTACTATAAACGCATCAGCTAAATACTTTGCAGACTTTAAAAAGGATTATAGAAATCCTGAATCCAAGTATTGGAATGCCCATGCCTTATTAATTGAAGATGATTTAGAGCCTGAAGATAATGTATACAATACAGGAATAATGGTTGCAAGTAATTATGTAATGAAACAATTAGATTACTTTTCTGATATCGAAGATGTTATATCAACAATGAAAAAATTAAAACAAAATTCAATGTATCCTGAGAATATACAAGCATCGTTTGGATATGATAATGAAACAATTATGGCATATAAAGTAAAAAAGAATAATGTATCCAATTATAGATTAGCTGAATGGTGGCATCTTAGAACTTATTATAGTACTATAGAAGCATTCTATCCAAATGAACTCGCAAGGTTTCAGCAGAAAGCTAAACTTGATTCTCAGATAGTTAAATGGGATGCTACAATAATACACTTTATATCTAAGAACTTTGGTTTGTGGTTTGATAAATGAAAGTATTAATAACTGGCATAGCTGGATTCATTGGCTTCCATTTAGCCCAAGCAATGAAAGATTCTGGTTGGACTGTAACAGGAATAGATAACTATAATAATTTCTTATATAGTTCTGATATTAAATACAAAAGAGCAGAAATATTAAAGAACTTATCTATAAATGTAATTGCTGCGGATATTCGCGATAACAATCATCTTTTACATGTCTTTAATGAAACTGATTTTGATTTAGTTATTCACTTAGCAGCACATGCAGGTGTACGACATTCTTTAGATCACGCATCGGCATATATTCAAACAAATATTGTTGGCACACAAAACGTTATAGATGCGTGTAAATCTCATAATATAAACAAAGTAATCTATGCTTCAACATCGTGCACTATGGCTGGAAACGA
>Ga0115008_10003878_pt1 | contig 12383 bp, 11 predicted proteins | sample FraStrMetagenome_FD_87164 | JGI IMG/M metagenome (GOLD analysis project Ga0115008, IMG submission 87164) | Marine eukaryotic phytoplankton communities from Arctic Ocean - Fram Strait ARC3M Metagenome | ecosystem: Environmental > Aquatic > Marine > Oceanic | place: Fram Strait | collected...
GACGATGAACCCATGCAACGCTGAACATAGGGATGAGGGTACGAAGGTCAGGTTTAGCATCGAAGAATAATTCAAAAGGTGTCGTAGGGCGCGAGTTACTGAGATGGAAGGTGGGAAGGATGTAACGTGTGTGTTTCTAGAGAGAATACATGAATAAAATAAGTCATAATATTATCACCCAATTTTATCACCTGCATTCATCTGACACATTTACTGGGACATTAGACATATGGCTATCAGGGTTAGGCCCTTTTTTAAAATGTCCGCACACGGCTCGATTTTTCGCTGTACAAATGACATCACATTTTTATCGATCATATCATTCTCAACAAAGATCTCCCTAATAAAAGCATACAGTTTAAAAAAGATCTCCCGAAAGATAGCAATAAAAGCATACAGTTTAAAAAAAAGATATCCCTTCCATTTCATACACGAACCCATAAATCACAAATCACAATATACACCCGATTTCGACAACACCCAATCCTAATCTCATAACATCTCTTATAGCAACACATAGCAGCATGACCAAAACCAAAATAGCCGTACTCGTAACCACCTCCGCATCCAAACTCCAATCCCACGACACCGGCCTCTGGCTCGAAGAACTTGCTTCACCCTACTACACATTTCAAGAAGCTGGATACAACGTCATCATCTCAAGTCCCAAAGGCGGTCCCATTCCAATCGATGCGGCATCCCTCGGTGAAGGATTCTTTACCGATGCGGCCAAAAAATTTATGCACGATAGTACCGGTGTTGGTAAATTATCGCATTCCGTGCCAGTGAGTGAATTGAATTTGGATGCGGTGGATGTGCTATTTATGTGCGGTGGGCATGGTACGTGTACGGATTTTGTGAGTCAGCCGAGTTTGAAAGAGGCCATTGAGAACTGTATACGTGCGAATAAATTAGTTGCGGCGGTATGTCATGGGCCGATGTGTTTGGCCGATTGTGTCAAGGAAGATGGAAAGCCGTTGGTGGAGGGTTTGAAAGTGACTGGGTTTAGTAATACGGAAGAAGAGGCTGTGCAGTTGACGGGTATTGTACCATTTTTGTTGGAGGATAAGTTGAAGGAGTTGGGTGGGATTTATGAACGTGCGGAGGATTGGAATTCGAAGGTTGTGGTGGATGGGAATCTTGTGACGGGGCAGAATCCTCAATCGTCGGATGCCTGTGCAGCTGCCTGTGTGGAGCTCTTGGGATGAAGAGTGGAGTGGTCTCGTTTCAGAGATTAAAGAAATAATATAATGCATGCAAAATTATTGAGTATTTCATTCCAGTATGAAGCAAAGTTTAATAATATAGCAGTAAATACTTTGTAGTAGTAGTTGAAGCATTGCGTAGGAAAATTTCCTCCATCCAGGAGGCATCCGTGTTTGTTAAGTTCTCGTCTATTCGTGTTTGTTGAGTTCTCGTCTGATTAGATTATTTCGCTTTTCTTTCTTACAATGTTAATATTGTTAATATGCTCTCTTTCATGTGGGTAAATGTAAAGGTCACTTTAGGGATATTCACTCAATTTTTTAACTGTATACCAGTACTTATTTGTTAATTTCTACTCTTGTACCAGGTATAATTTACTTTGTAGTTATAACTCCTCCTCTTCATCAGTTACAGGTTTGGAAGAGGAGGAGTAACAGTTGTTATATGATTATATGATCGAAACATATAATACGCATCATCATTTTCCATGTTATTGAACCATGAATTCCCGTACCGGTATTCTGTATGATATCATCTGGCATTTCCAGTACATGCTGCCTGAGTGGCAGCTTTTTGTTCTTCTTATAAATTGTACCCGACGTATCATTAGTTCAGTCTGAGTCCTTATTGCCATACAACCTGGCGCCACTTTAAATCTTTTCTTGAATAAGGCATAAGCTCTTTTCCTTTTGTGATCGTAGAGCTCGCAGGAATTATGTTTCCTTCTTCTTGTGATTATACAGCCACCTTCGCTAGGGAACAAATTAATTGCTTGAATCCTTTGTTTACTTCGCCAAAATGACTAACTACAAGCGAATCAATTCCATTCATACCGTAGGACTTATAGGCACTAAGGAATGGATTGGAATTGTTACCTCCTGCAAAAGTGGCATCTCTTCATTGTCCGTCAAAATGGTAAAGTAATGTACTTATTTTGTCAACATCTATGTTTGTAATAGTTCTAACATATTGTAAATAACTCTATTGTGTGGTGTTTTATTTGAAATGGTTTGATTTATTTTCGCCTTCTAGAGAAGTCTACATGTATCAAAGAACCTTGTCTCGTCGAACCACTCGAGTAAGGCCTAAATTCGAAAATAGGCTTTGCATGTGCCTCACGAGTAAGCCTTTTTAAGAGGCGCGCAGTAAAACAGGTAAACAGGAAGACAGGAAGACAACGGTGTTTGCAAAAATACACGACCATTCAATTCAGCCAATGCTGTGGTGAGTGACAAGCTAGTTTTATTTTTATACATGAGTTTCTCGACACAACTTGGATTGGAGATTGGAGTATCGTCATAGGATTGAAGATTAGGAAAGGATAATTTGAATACACACATGTAGTGTACCAGTATTCGGAAACGTGATTTTTAAAATCGGTAGATAACTGTGGAAAAGCTATTATTTGCTTATTTGCGCCGTCAAACACACGTGGGTCTCTCTTCCTAATTCTTATCATTTTATATACAACATAGGGCAAGTTCAGTGAAAGTGAAGGAGAGCGTGATTAAATTGTGATATTCATCCCTGCATTTGACTCACTCATTGCAGGTTAAATTGAAAGCTGTAGTAGTCGTTTCCAGGACGGTAAATTTTTAAGATGGCAATGTCAACAGGTTGCGGTACAAGTGAACTTGACGAACAGATTGAACGTCTAAAGCGGTGCGAATACTTGAGAGAGAACGAAGTAAAAATTTTATGCCTTCGTGCTCGTGAGATTCTGGTTGATGAGAGCAATGTGCAACGAGTAGATGCACCAGTAACTATATGCGGAGATATACATGGCCAGTTTTATGATTTGGTCGAGCTCTTTAAAGTTGGCGGAGAATGCCCTGACAAAAATTATCTGTTTCTTGGAGATTTTGTAGATCGAGGTTATTATAGCGTGGAAACCTTCCTTCTACTTCTTGCTTTAAAAGTTCGATATCCAGATAGGGTGCGTGCCATTGAATACGACTGATTTTTTTGACGATACTCACTCCTTATTTGACTGCTGGAACAGATCACACTGATACGAGGCAATCATGAATCTCGTCAAATAACCCAGGTAAATATTTTTGGTGCTCTGATTTTGTTGAAAAGATAATCAGTCTGTACTCATCCGACTTTTGAAGGTGTATGGCTTTTACGATGAATGCCTTCGCAAATATGGGTCGGTAAATGTATGGCGATATTGTACAGAAATATTTGATTATTTGAGTTTAAGTGCAATTATTGAAGATAAAATTTTTTGTGTTCATGGAGGTCTATCACCGAGCATTAATACTCTTGACCAAATAAGAGTTATTGATAGGAAATGTGAAGTCCCGCATGACGGTGCCATGTGTGATTTAATGTGGTCGGATCCCGAAGAAATTGATGGATGGGGCCTTTCTCCACGTGGTGCCGGTTATCTATTTGGTGGAGATGTAGTTGATTGTTTTAACGAGAAAAATGGGTTAGAACTGATTGCACGGGCGCATCAACTTGTAATGGAAGGGCATAAGAGTATGTTCGGAGATTCACTTGTAACTGTTTGGTCTGCGCCTAATTATTGCTATCGATGTGGTGAGTTGGCTTGTATTATGTATTAGCATTGTTGATTATGACATAAACGAAAGTCTTATGTTTACATGCTTAATTCAATTCTCGCAGGTAATGTAGCTGCGATTTTGGAGCTTGATGAAAATTTGAAGAAATCGTTTAAAATTTTTGATGCAGCACCTTCCGAAATGAGAGGAGTTCCAGTGAAAAATAACGCGCCGGACTACTTTCTATGAGAAAAGCATCGCTATTCTACTTATCTACCCACATTTTTAATGACCATACTTGAATCTTGAAAAAAATTAAGTGCTTAACTCAAATTTCATTTTATTTCCGATAAATGTCACCTCTTTGCAGCATTATTTGATTCTCTTTTTGGTAACCTTCCTCATCTTACCTGCGCCGGCTCGTCCTTTCTTCTTACGATAGCCCTGGTCACCTAAACCATCGTTGTAATCATAATCATACGCAGTTTCGCCTTTGCTCAGGTTGCCGCTTTTCCTGTTTTTCTCGTACTGTGATGACCCAGCCCCTCCCTTCAGCATTCCTTGCAATATTTTCATCCCTTTACCGGCTTCACTATGAATTACCTCCTCACTTGTGTTTGACTCAAACTTGCGTCTTCGCATAGCCGCTTTCCTTTCTGGCTCACCATTTAACATCTTATCAAATTTGCCTAAACTCGCCGTGCCTCTCTGTGTTGCCGCAAGGGCAGCCTTTGTCAGTTCTTTTCCTCGTTGGACTTTTCCTTTCAAGTCCACAGGAACGCCACTAGGGACAAGCACTCGGTTCTCTTGTTTTATCGCATGTTTTCCACTTGCATGGGCTGCCTCCCGATTTTTCATTGTTTTCGCTGTGGTTCCACGAGGAATAAGACCGGCTCGTTCCTGATTTCGAAGCCTTGATTCCATATTTTTGTCAACTTTAGCTCGTTTCGCCTCTCTCACCTTCTCCCACGGATCAGCGTACGGATCATCATTTTTCTTAACTTCCATAATGGGCCATTCTTTATCATTAGCTTTTTGATAACCATGCCGAAATTTCCATGTACCAGTTGCTTCATCCCAAACTTTACGATCGCGTTTACGATTTTCAACGCCACGCTCTTTCGCAAATTTTTCCCATCTTGTCTCTTCTTTGGGAGGTGGTGGAGGTAGAATCCTCGGTATATCAATAACAGACTGCTTCGGTAAAATGGCACATATTTCATGAGCACCGCTAGCTTTTGCACTGTCACTATTATCTAGAGGCAGGGACCAGAGCTGATTTAATAGCTGTTGTGTTCCTTCACTGGCCTTCTGTAGAAGATACTCCTCTGATGAAACTTTTGAGACATCAACTTCGTGAGAATTGATAGCTGTCAAATTCCGCAAATCATACGTGCACGTTTCAACAATATCCATGGTTCAAATGGTGATCGTTTTACACAAGCAGTTAGTTGATCAAATGTTTATTCTCGAAATGAATTTGAATTTGAATTTCTCGATGTGAACAACAACAACAAAAATTTGTTGTAAAATTACATCGTACTTGTAGAGAGAGTAGTTCAGACGAATGGGTGGTCATGAGCGACATACTCCGAATTTTCAATTTTCAATGTTCACGACACTCGGGTCTCGGTCTCGGGTGAGGCAAATTTTGTGAGTTTCTGAATTTCACACAATTGGAAAATTTCAAAGTTTCAAAGTGCTCAATCCGAAGTCCGAAGCAACTCCCATGTTTTAATTACAAAGTACTTCGAGCATTACCCGTTGGAACACATATTTCCTTTCCTACCAATCAGTCATGTCTGATGAGTCCAACGAAAACCTTACGCAACAGAATGAGAAAGAGTTAAACCTGCCACATCCAGGTATTGATCCTAGAGAATCTTCGATAAAATACTTGAATGATTACAAGCAATTACTCTCTCTTCTATTTGTGCTTGATAAAGAAGTGAAGGAGTTTTCTTCTAATATGGATTACCTAACTAATGACGCAATTAATATCGTTGGTCTTTCTGCACTAATGGAGTCAGTAGCTTCAGATGGATTGAACGGTAACCAAAATTTGGGAGGGGGTGAATATGGCAGCAATTCAAGGCAAAAAGATGCCAACGTGGACATATTACTCGAGGCCGATGAAGGTTTACGGGAAGCCGATGAATACGTGATGTTGCTTTGAATATTTGAAACGTAATTGATTGCCAACTATTTGGTTTTTGAGGAGCTTGAAACTTCATCTACATGACTACAAACGAATTGACTTTCACTGAGTGGAACATTCGAGGACTACCATATGTTGAAAGCTAATGCGCGAGGCAATGAAACATTTTCGTCATTGTGCTTGACTCAGGAATATTCATCACTTAATGTTTTTGGAATCGGCGATGGCGCTCTTTTAGTTACATGTTGATTTGAACGCCTTCCAAGTCCACTGGAAGGAAGATTTCGAATAACTATAAAGAATCTCTTGTAAAATGTCTCGAGGTTTCTCTTTTAGCTATGGTCAAATCACAACGACATAGGAATTTCTAAGTAACAAATATTGAGTATGGCTACTAAAATATACAATGAACATATTTATATTTACATGAACATCAATGCGTAACACCATGCACCAAAACTTTTCCCCTAGATGTATTTGGGGCAGGGCACTACCCAGGCTTGTTTTTCCTAACATAGCTTGACCTTTCCATTCCTTCTCTGTGATACCCATTGCACAACAGTCTTTCCGGTTAATCTCCTAAACAACCATGCAATTAATGTGAACAATATGAGTGATGTTATCGCAACCGCATACAAGATCGACGAAAGGCTTTCGAATTTTTTCGAAATTGCAGAGTTCACTGCTGGAAACTCTTCATCCAAAGGACAATCATCGATCTCAAGGAAAGTACAAAGGGGTTCCCAACCATCTCTCAGATTATATTCTAACAACCTGTGTGGTGGGACCTTCTCTCTAACCAATCGGTTGTGCTCCTCGTAAGACTGGATCACCCTATCTCTATCCTGGTTATCGTGAATTGGAAACGGTCTGGTCAAAAAGTCGGGATCTTGGTTCACATTGGCAATAAGCCAGCGAAAATATTTTCCATACATCTTCATCTGTTGAACGTATCTCTCAGATACGTAGACGGACTGCAAGGCGGCTTGAGTCATTCCAAGCCAGCTTCGATACCAATCATGGGATCGGCCAAGTCCTTTTGTCGTCAAGATAAATTTTGCATCAGGATATCTTTCCATTAGTTCTTCAAAGTAAAGATTTGACGGAAAGTCGCCAGTTGATGTAAAACCAGCTGATGTTATGATGTCCCAATCTGGACTTCCCTTCAAAATTTTCTTTGCTTGTATACTTGGTTCAACAACTTCATCCATCCACATTTTCATAATATCGAAGTGACGATATAATTCCTGGGTATGAAGTGTAGGATACCCCAACCTTTCCAAAGCTTTAGCGACGGAAAACGTTCCCGTCCTACCAAAACCAAGACTTATTACCTTCAATTCACCAGGGTTCTCTTCAATGCTTTTTTCAACATTCTCTACGAGCCCAAGAAGTTGAAAAACAAGACAAAAGAAGCAATCCCAGACAAAGTACCGTGTAAACCACATAAGATGAGACATGCCCATTTTACATCCTTTCATAATGTCCCTTGCTATCTCGTAGTACGTTAACTCTTTCATCGTCATTACTAGTTAGGCCACTGCAGAAACACGAGCAGGTCTTTTTCAAATTCTTTAATGCGATGTCTTCGAATCTATACTTTTCTTTGTTGGTTATTTACAAAATCAGCTATGATTATTTGACTTTCTCCCGTTCCTCGAATAAATTATCAATCACTAATTTGTTACAACATCAGGAGGAATCTGATTCAGGGAATCGTTGATAGGTTCGTATTTTTTATGAATGTGTATGTGATCTTCAATGTTCGAGTTTGTCGTCCATAAAAATGTACCAGACATGTACATCAACAATAGTATTCTACCACGACCTCATCGCACACACACATCATGCAACTTGGTCTGGCTCTTGTTTTACGTTGGTGGATGGATGCTCGTCCGATGAAACCCCCAAGAATAAATACAGTCTACACAAATTATTTATGCATCGCCGTAGAATATTAACGAACATATACCGTATTCCCCACTACGGCCCTTTCCCAGCAATCACTACATGTATACGAGTAGATTCAGACACGCACGATTTTAACGGATAAAAGCTCAATTATTAAAAATACGAATCTCTCCAGACTCCAGAGAGAGTAATGGCTAGACTAGCTACCGGTGGACAATTCGACAGCGCAGTCACGCCGAAGCCGAAGCAGAACAAGAGGAAAGAAGGTGGCAAAAGATGTGTGAAAAATAATGGCCCACGATTCACGATGGTACACAACATGTACATGTACTCGTATCTATTCTCTCGCGAGAGAGAGATTTTTTGGTAACCACACACGAAAATTGAATTCGCAGGGCGCAAATATAATATAGATATACCGGTAGTAGGTCAACATCTACCAACCACTCTACAACTACGAGTCGTACACCACATAGAGATACACGATACACAGTGTATATATTGAAAACAAACCCATCACTCACCCACTATCATTGTCGCCCACTAACTGTGCTCACACAAATATATCTAGTTTTTAGTTTGAGACGTAAGAAGCACATTGTTTGGCATAGACGGATCGAGTGAGAGTGCTGATTTACATATATATTATACTCTTAATAATAGATTTGGATCGAGGACATAATATATACCTGGAGGAGCTTCACATCCAATGTTTCGCTGCTGCACAACACTGCTCGTAGCAGGTATGGCAATGTTTATTTTCAAATCAGTAAGGGTGCGATATGTTTATGGGTTTATGGCATCGACCATTAGCAATTATCGAGTGAGAGGGTGTCCGTCGTCGTCAACGTCCTTTTCACCTCGTCGGAGTGGATCTTCGTTTTCGTCACCGTTTGGTGTTGGTTGTAGTAATGGCAATGGTGCTGCTGCTGCTGCACTGTTTTCGTCGTCAGTGGCGAAAGATAGTAGTAGTAGTAGTAGTGGTGTGGATGTGGACTCTGCTTCTTCCTTGGAAAAGAAAACGACGGCTGGTAGGAGTAAGATTTTGGCGGATAATGATGCGTTTCGTACGACGAGATCTTCGCTTGACAAACGTGAATATCGAGTGGTTGAATTGGAGGGGAATAAGCTTCGCGCTCTTCTTGTGAGCGATAAGGATACGGATGTGGAAGCTGCTGCGGTGCATGTAAAGGCTGGACATTTTGATGATCCAGAAGATCGGGCTGGCTTGGCACATTTTCATGAACATATGGTATTTTTGGGCACTGAGAAATATCCAACCGAGGGGGAGTTTGAATCTTTCTTGAGTTCGAATGGTGGAAGTGCTAATGCATATACAGACATGGAAGATACGAACTATTACTTTTCCATAACTCCATCTTTTGGTGATTCTGAAAATGACGTATCTTGTGCGAGTGTACGTAAGATAAGTCCTGCCTTGGACGGCGCTTTGGATCGGTTTGCGCAGGTACGTAGTGAATAATGACTGTTTTCGCTATTTCATCTTTATCATTTCGTACTGCATTGGTCATGGTCATGATGCTTTTTTTTCTTTTCTTTTCAAAGTTCTTCATCTGTCCGAAGTTTGACGAAAGTGCAGTCGAACGAGAGTTGCGTGCTATCGACTCAGAATATTTGAATAGCATAATGAGCGATAATTGGAGGAATTATCAAATACTTAAATCTGCATGTGATCAAAAGCATCCCTTTGGAAAATTTGGATGTGGTAACTACGAGACGTTGACTTCGAGTCATCGATGTGAGCCACGTCAAGACTTGCTAAACTTTTGGAATGAAAAATATCACTCTGGAAATTTAAGAGTATGTATTTTAGGACGCGCAAGTCTAGATGAATTACAATCTACTTTTGAACAAAAATTTGAAAAAGTTAGAAGTGGTACTCCCTCTGATCTTTGCAAGCTTCCTGATAATGACACTTCAGCAGCATTTCAGAAGAAAAATCTTGGGTTGATCCGCGAAATCAAACCTGCAAAAAGTAGTCAAAAGGTTACGTTTATGTTTAATGTATTGCCGACTTGTACTGAAGAGATGCAACGTGTACGACCTCATAGAGTTGTTAGTCATTTACTTGGACACGAGAGTCAGGGATCTTTGCATCAAGTACTAAATGATGAAGGCCTTATTCACGGTCTTTCCAGTGGAATAGGTGTTGATAGCAGTTCTTTCGGTCTATTTAGTGTCACCATTAGATTGACAAAGAAGGGAATGCAAAATCGTGACCGTGTGGAAGCACTGTTCTGGGAGTGGCTTGAATTGATTAAAAAGTACGCATATGAAAATAAATTGGAAGCTTATCATGAAGAGCTTCGGTCTTTGAGCACGATCGGTTACCGCTTCAAGGAGAATAGTAGTCCCGTCGATTTTTGTAGTGTTACGTCGGAGAACATGTTTTATCATGAACCTGATGAATTGCTGCATGCAGCTTACAGCACAGGTGATTACGATGATAATGTTATTCGGAACTTCTTAGACCGACTAACCCCAAAAAATAGTGTTGTGCACGTTTGGGATTCAGATTTTGAAACGTCTGACGAATGGATGACCGAAAAATGGTATAAAGGACAGTATAAAACATCTGTCATGTCCGAAGCTCAATTGGAAAAATGGCAAAGTCCGAGTGTGATCATGAATGAGCTCCAGGTGCCTGATCTTAACTCGTTCATTCCTGACGATTTTTCGATGAAAAATACGATGGCGAAACGAGATGAAGGGCGTTATGCTACAAAATTGATAGATTCAAATAATTTACGAATGTGGATGAAAGCTGACAATGCGAAGTATGGTGTTCCGAAGAGTTATTTTAACATGCACCTGACGTCACCATCACCTTATTCGTCACCGCGAACCATGACGCAAACGAGAATATTTGAAAGGATGTTCAAGGATATGTTGAATTGTCAGTTTTATGATGCCAGTGTTGCTGGTTTGAGTTATGGTGTTAACGTTGGAGTTACAGGATTAAATTTCAAGATATCGGGTTACTCTCAAAAGGTTCCTAAGATGGTTAGTGCCATGTTTGAAAATATTCAGAGCATAATCGACAATGTGGATTCGCCTGATGAAGCTCTGGCTGAGAAATATACAAAGGCATTGGAATCTCTTCATAGGGAAACATCTAACTTTAACTTAGACGCACCTTACGAGGTGGCTAATTATAATGCACGCCTGGTAACGGAGGAGAAAACCTGGACAATTCCACAGTATTTGAGTGAGATGGATGACATTAAGAACATGGATGTTTCCAAAGCTATGCAAGAATGTGCAACAATTATTCGTGAAGCACTCTATACGAAAGTGTGCAGAGTAGAAGCATTGTATGGCGGTAATGTTGACGCTGAAGAATCAAATGTAGTTGCAGACATAGTTAAAGAATACTTTCTCAAAGAAAAATGCCTAGGAGACGAAGAAGTTCCTCGATTTAGGTCAATGAAACTCCCAACGAAGGACGATTTGCAAAAAATGCAGTGGAAAGGCAGATCAAATAACGAAGAAGTACGCTTCCCACTAGTGTACGAAGAGTTGGCGCAAGGTGTGTCTGAAAATAACAACGCAGTAGAGATGTATCTTCAGATTGGTTCAGAAATTGATCTTGGGTATGAAGGTGTAGCTATTGTTGACATTATCGGTAATATGGCGTATACTTCTGCATTCCAGACATTGAGGACACAAGAGCAACTCGGATATATTGTAAGTGCGTACCCCCGTGTGACTACTGGTGGAGGATATGGCCTATCTGTTGTAGTGCAAAGTTCTTCAAAGCTTCCAGAAGAACTGGAAGAACGCTGCGAAGCGTGGCTGTTGAAGTTCAGGGAAGAAGTAAATCTTATGAATGACGAGGAGGTGACGGCCGAAGCGAGTTCTGTGTTAGCGCAATATCTTGAGAGAGACACAAGAATGAGCGAAGAAATAGGTCACGCGTGGGGTTCCATCGTTGCAACTGAAAGGCTTTCAGGATATGACAGAGAGCCCGTCTTTGATCGATTAGAGACACTTGCAACGACTATAGATTTGGAGCGTAAGAAATCAACAATTACGGCATCCGAGCTGAAGACTAAGATGTTAGAGATTATCGACAATTTTTTCTTAAATTCATCGTCGTCTCGGAGGGCCTTATCAAGCCGAGTATATGGCCAGTCGTCAAAAGAAGTGTACAAAGCAAACGCTGGCAAACCGGGATATTTACAAGGTCATGATGATATTCATAGATTGAAGCTCGGAATGGAGATATTGCCTAATATTCCCTATTGGAAATAGGAGATTGGAAAGTAGATTAAGATTTATAGATTTTGAATAGATTCTTGTTGAATCCCTTTTCTGTTGTGGTTAGGGATATACTGTAAGATCGTGACGTTGAGCGTAGAGACAGAATTTATTTTATGTATCATTATTTGAATGCGCACACATTTTTCATGCAAAACTGGGAGCATAGGCGGTATTCAAAAGTCGTCTTACGTGGTGTCAGAGATATTTATGGTCCTACAATACCTTTAGGTGTGCTATGAGTTCATTATCTACTTTTAGGTGCTTTACTCCTGAAGTACATCCGAGAGTCTCATATATTCTCTCATCGTACTTCA
>Ga0115008_10003879_pt1 | contig 12382 bp, 7 predicted proteins | sample FraStrMetagenome_FD_87164 | JGI IMG/M metagenome (GOLD analysis project Ga0115008, IMG submission 87164) | Marine eukaryotic phytoplankton communities from Arctic Ocean - Fram Strait ARC3M Metagenome | ecosystem: Environmental > Aquatic > Marine > Oceanic | place: Fram Strait | collected 2012-06-18
GAAAGGATTCTATATAGTTGACATATTCACTAATTGTGGATTGATCTATACTAATAATCATATTACACCCAAACAACTATATAAATTTGGGAAATATATAGTTATAGATCTATAAATAAGAATGTTCGAATTATACTAATATAATTTATATAGACTGCTTTTTAATTTATATCCAACTAAGTTGATTATAAACTATACAATTAATATAGATAAATTATTAATTTCAAATTATAATCTAGTTTGTAAAATTTATCTAAATTAACAATTTATAGAACATTCTAATTCATAAATAGAAGAATCTAGATATTTCTTAACTTTATTGACTTGTTTGGGTGTATTATATTATTGATCATAATCTGATAATGATGTTATGATAATCTGTTCTATTGTATATAATAATAGATAAATGAAGACATTGATAATCTGTTTAGTAATAGTTTGTGTTTATGAATAAGCTTAGTTAAAGAGTAAGATGAAATAGTTTCAGATGGGAATGAAGATGTTGACTAAGTTTCTGACTGAAGACAACTCTAATCTGAAAGAGAAAGGAGCGATCTTTGATGAAACTGGAGTGGATGGTTTAGATGGAGAGTCACTCTCACCAATGAAGAATGAGAAATACAAATAGAAGGCTAAGTCAGCTGCCATTCTATATTGCAGATCCATTGGGAAGGAGGAATTGTAACCTTATGGAGTTGATAATGATATGGAATTGGAGAATAATCCAGATTGGAAGTCATTTGTTGTTCTTATGATGAATAATAGAGGAGATCATGAGTTGATGAAGACATGCATTCAGAAGAAGGACAATAATGAAGAAGGAGGTCAGATTGCATTTGTTATCAATCAGAGTGATAATTGTGAAAGTAGGTTTGGATTAGTGGAATAGACCAATTATGAAAAGATGTAGTTGACTATGAATAAACAGTAAAAGTAAAAAATGTTCTAGAAAGTGATGTCTGATTAAGAAAAGAAATTAAGTGAATCTAGAATTGTGACAGCTGATATGACTGAAGAGAGTTTATTAAAGGATGAAGAAGAGAGGAAGAAGAAGAATCAGGCTGAAAAGTAGAACACTCTTAAGATGTTGGAAGGTATTAAGAATGGCACTAAATCAGATGATGATGAGATTGATCCATATGAAGTATTGGAGAAAGCTAGATAAGGAGTAGATATTGAGGATATCAAAAAGAAATTGAAGATCAAAGAGGATGAAGATGAAAAGAATAATAAGAAATCAAATAAAACTAATAGTAATGATTAGAAATAAAGTAAAAAGGAAGAGAAGAGTGAATAGACTAAAGATTAAACTGGTAATAGTGATTAATTCAAATTGATATAAGAATAGATGAAATAGTTGTAATAATAATTGGCTGTTTTGAAACCTTCTCAACCAACTAATAATGTTTAGAATAATAGTTCTAGTTCTACTTCTAGTAATCATACTAATGAATAGAAAGAAATGAGATTTATTGAATAGAAGACTTAAATTAGTACTGTTTAGAATCCATCTTTAGAACTATTGAATCAAATAGAAAGTAAAATGGAGAAGAAGATAAAGGAAAATAGTGATGAAGATAGAAAGTATATGACCAAATAGATAGAAATATTACAAAGATAGATTGATGGACTTTATGATAAATTAAAGAAATGATAATATTTATTAATATTACAAATAGTTTAGATTAATGAATCAATATTATTATTTCATTATATATTATTGAGAATGGGTATTATTGAACGAATCAAAGCAATTGAAGAAGAAATGGGAAGAACATAAAAGAATAAAGCCACAGAGTTCCATTTAGGACAGTTGAAAGCAAGATTAGCTAAATTACGTTCTGAATTATTAGAACCTGTTAAATCAGGACCAAAAGGAGAAGGATTTGAAGTGTAGAAGTATGGAAATGCAAGAATATGTCTGATTGGATTCCCATCTGTTGGTAAATCCACTCTATTGAATACACTTACAAATACAGAATCATTAGCAGCTGCTTATGAGTTTACTACTTTAACATGTATTCCAGGAATCATTTACTATAATGATGCCAAACTGTAATTATTAGATTTACCAGGAATCATAGAAGGAGCTGCTGAAGGGAAAGGAAGAGGAAGACAAGTTATAGCTGTGGCTAAGAATTGTGATTTAGTATTGATGGTATTAGAGTCATCAAAGGCTGAAGATTAGAAAAGGAAACTAACAAGAGAATTAGAGAAGGTTGGAATCAGACTTAATAAGAAATAACCTAATATCACACTTACTATGACCAAGTAAGGAGGAGTCAAACTGAATTCATTAATGAAATTGAATCATATTAATGAAAAAATGGTGAAATAGATTTTAGCACTTTATAAGGTTCATAATTGTGATATTCTGTGTAGAGAAGACATCACAGTTGATGATTTCATTGATGTAGTAGAAGGCAATAGGAAATATATCAAATGCATTTATGTTTATAATAAGATAGACACAATCAGTATTGAAGAGGTTGATGAAATCAGTAGAATCTAACATAACATAGTCATCAGTTGTTAAATGAAGTTGAATCTGGATGCTTTACTTGTCAAAGTGTGGGAATATTTGGCACTGGTAAGAGTATATACAAAGAAAAAAGGTTGTTTTCCTGATTTCTCAGATCCATTGATTCTTACTCATGATAGGAATGGTTGTTAGATTCAGAGTGTATGTGACTAGATTCATAGAGAGTTTGTTAAAGAATTCAAACATTCCAATGTATGGGGGACTAGTGTTAAACATAATCCATAGAGATGTGGATTGGCCCATTTTCTGAAGGATGAAGATGTAATCCAATTATTCAAAAATACTTCAAAGAAGGTCTAATAAGGTAAGAAGTAAGAAGATAAAAAGAAAAAGTGATATTATTAGTATATTCATGATAGTAAATACATTTCATTATTAGAATGATATTGATTAATATTGATGAACTGGTTTAATTGATATGATCAGATCAGTTTAGTGATTGTATTGATTACAAAGATGTATAGAATAAAGAATCCAAATAACTCTTATAAATTGGTATTACAACTACTTCCTTGATAAAGTAGATTTCCATTATTCTTTTATAAACTTTATTCACTATTTATATTTTATCTACTAACTCTTAGATGAAGAGTATATTTGATTAATAAACCAGTGAGTAGTCTAACTAAGAGAGTAGTACTACTTCATTGATAACTATAAAAATGATAGTTGTCAATATCACTTATTTACAAAGATTGAATCTAATATTATTTCTATCAAATTTAAATAAATTATTATTAACAAGATCATATAATAAATGGAATAATTACTGTTTATTATGTTTAAGTAATGAAATACATTTATGATTATAAAATGGTTTAGATTCATAGATGTTGATATGAATTATCCAAGTCATAAACTTAAATTGATTAGAGATTGTTAGAAGTATAGAGATGAAACAGTATTGGTTATTGATTGATGGTTGTAGAATAATAATGGATATTATATAATATAGAGAATATAGATAGAATAGATTTAGATTATTGATCGTATTCATAATATTATGGAACATTATTACTGTACAAATGAAAACCTAATAACTAACTTAGATGCTTAATTACCTCATTGTTAGACTATGACTCAATTCAAACTTCTTAGTAATCAGTTTAAGGAATTAATCATATTCAATAAATTATAGAAAGCAGAACTATTGACTAAAATTGACACTGATTAGCATTAATATGTGGAAATGATAAAGTAGATTTAGAGAATGAAATTGAAAGTGGTTAGAAGAGGGAGCTATTCAGTGATCAAATAGATAAAAGAGTCAAAAGTGTAGATCAACCATAAAACAGTAGAAAAAGGTTAAGAATGTAAAAGTAGTATTCATAATCAGAATGATGGTTGGATTAGATACAAATAGACTAAGTCATTTTGGTAGAAAAACAAAACAGATGTATTAGACTACAAATTGGATAGATTTGATGAATATTTGTTAATGTTTGATAGATCCAAAGTTAAACACTATTTGAAATATGTGAATCATGATAATGATCTATCAAAATAAATCAACAATTTCACATAATTGATAGACAGAATCATCAAATATAATACAAATTTACCAAATCAGTTTAAAGATTAGACTAAATAGTTGGAATATTAGAAAACTAAATCAAATCATAAGAGTCAAATCAACTTTAAAAACTTAATATAGAAACCATCAGACAAATTGTTTTCTTTCATTTCAAATAAGAATTGTGCTGACATCTATTACAAAGTGTATTCATTATTAATTCCGAATGATCAATAGATCAATGAGTCAATGATAAAAGGCAAAACATATTCAGAATCTATTAGAATCATTCGAAATGAACTTAGAAATAGTAACTTCATTCAGTTTCTAGCTGAACTGATGGTTGGACAAGTCTAATAAGAGAATGAAGCAATAATATTATTAACAAATATGATTTTGAAAGATAAATTGGTTTATAAATTATGTGTTTATAAAGTGAAAGATGATCTGAATATTTTCAGTGATTTAGGAAGAAAAAGTAATTAAAACTCTAAATAGAAGAATGAATATGAAAAGATGAACTTAAATGATAAGAATAATGATTATTGAATGATTAAATCTGTTTGTTCTGAGAATTGGCTTTCTCTTTTGACTCCTGAAATGTTGTATTCATTTTTCTATGGTTTTGTATCACCAACCATTATAAACAGAATATTCACAAGACTTATGATTTTTGGTGGGAAGACATTAATAGAAGTAGTCAAAACCATTGGAGAAATACTGGTTTAATGGAAATAGGTTTAATCAGATAAAGAGTAGAATGAGAATGATCAGATGACAACAGATATGATGATGGCTAGATATGTGGTTTCAGAGGTTGATGATCAAGTGTTCTGGAAGATATACGATTCTAAATTGATTAGACAGGAGGAATACAAATAGATTATCAAATATGTATTTAATAAGAAATATCAGAAGGTTTAGATCTGAAGTTTTGACAGTATTTATTATTTGAATATGTAGTATTTGATAATTAAGTTATTAATATTGATATTATTATGCACCGATACTCTTAACTGTCTCCAATATCTGATGACTCTTACTGTTCCATTATGAAAGCCATAAATACTCAGACTCAACAACCAGTGGTGATTAAGAAATTGAAGAAGAAGTTCTATTCATGGTTGGATATTCTGAACCTGAAAGAAATAAAGACATTGAAACAATTATCACATCCTTTGATTCAATAACTTAAAGAATTGATATTCAATAATAACAGCCTATATTTGGTTCTGGAATATTATGAACTGAATCTATTCGATTACTACTAGTAACAGAGACAAAGAGGATAAGTGATATCAGATGAGAATGTGAAGTCAATAATGATGTAGATTCTGACAGCTGTACAATATACTCATCAGAATGGTTTCTTTCATAGAGATCTGTCATTGTAGAACATCTACTTGATACAGGATGATGGTAACTTATAAATTAAACTGGGTTTCTTCAACACTGCTAAAGAGATCAGTTCTAAACCACCCTACACAGATTATGTGACTACTAGGTTCATCAGATCACCAGAACAGTTGTTGAAAGTATTATCATATAATGATTCAAGGTTAGCAATTATGATTCTAAGATTGACATGTTTGCACTGGGCTGCATTTATGTGGAACTATTGTACATGTCACCACTCTTCAATGGAAATAATGAATTCGATCAATTGATCCAATTATGTAAAATACTAGGAACACCATCAAATCATGAATGGTCTGATTTTGGGATTCTCACTAAAAGACATAATCTCAAAATCAAATAGGATTTCACATGTCAATTGAAAACGTATATTCCAAAACTAAAGAATAACCAATATCAATTGATAAAAGGTCTTTTGAGTTTCAATCCTAGTTCAAGACTGTCAGCTTAAGAAGCACTCCAACACAACTATTTCTAAGAAGATAGAGAATTAATGGTATTTGGTATTGATTATGATAGATCAATGTGTTCAATGACAATCAGATGAAAGAACAGACTGAAAGTGATAGTGATGATCAGTTATCATCTGACATGAGACTTAAGATTCTGGCTAAAAATAATATGAATAAACTACCACCTATTTGACATCATATTATATTCATAATCTCATATTGTATAAGTTTATATCTATTATCATATCAGAGTGATGAATACCAATAACAAATACATTCTAGATAAGTTAATGAAAATACAAAACATCATTCAACCACAACCATTGCAATAATCAATTGTTCAGTAAATGGTTGATGAAATCATATTGGAATATAAAAACAAGTCTAAATAATATTGAAAAGAAGTAGACTAATTGGATTAACATATTGATGATGATTATGATGATTATCCAGGTAATTATTATGATGATGAGGAGGATGATGATAGAGATCTATATGATGAAGAGGATGATGATCAGTATTCATTCGATGATCAGTATGATAGACATTTATATGAAGATGATGAAGATAATGAATATCTATATGATGAGGATGAGGATTAAGACTATTATCAAAACTATCTAAATTCAAATAGAGTCAAATACGATCTAGTCAAAAGTGATAATAGATAAATGTAAGAAATAGTAAATAGAGACCAAAATGAAGATAGTAATGAGTGGGAAACAGAAAGTGAATAATCAGAAAAGAGTTAAGTTTAGAATAAAGAATAATAACTTAAGAAAGATAAGAAGAATGATAATGTTATTACAAAGGAATCAAAGGATGGAATACAAAATAATATTAAGAACAATATTAATTTATTTAATGCTAAAGATAAATAGTGATTGATATTTGAATAATCATAAAGCTTATTAGATATTCTGCAAAATATTTTCAAGATTACTATTTGTTTATTCTAGAAACTGAATCTCTTTCTATTTCTTTTTCTATTCAATACTGTTTATTTCTTAGAAACTCTTTTATAGACATTCGAATTCATTCTCTAGTTAGATTCTCTATTATGATTTGATAATATTAATGAAATATGAATAGAATGGATGAATGTGATTACTTGATTTTCTAAATAAACTCTATGTTTTTGTAGTTTTTCTCTTTCATCTTCCATTTCTTTGATTCCTTTTTCAGCTTAGACTTACTTTTTGTTAGCAAATACAACACTTCCTTAATAAAGAGTCTAATAAGCTGCAAATGTCATTTTGATTTGGTCTCTAACTCTCAGAAGCAACATTCCTCTTTCAGGACAGTTGATGGTGCATTGTCTAATAGAAATAGAGAATGAATGAATGGATTGAATGAATAGATTGAATTACCTAATGATTTCATCAAACAACTGATTATGTAGATCTTCTCTAATCTGACATATTCCTCTATTTCTGGCTTTCCTTGCTTTCAATTTAGTATCAAGTTCAAATTCTAATTATAATAATTCAGCTCTGGATATTTCATCACTTAATACTCTCTACTTGTAAACATAATTGTCCTTCTGAAATATTTTAGGTGGAAACATGGAATCTAGAACATCAGAAATAGAAAGAGTCTAATGGACAGTTGGTTGACCTTATAATGGGAATAGTTGAGGTTTCTTTTTAGAAAGGGTGGATGGATTGAGTAATGAACGACTGTCTCTTCTGGATGAAACATGATCTTATTATTATTATTGATTGACATAATCCATGAATTCTGGTTCTCCATATTTGAGAATAGTGTCTGATAGATTATTAATAACTTAAGAAATGTCTTATTATGTGAAATTCATCTATCCATCATTATCTAATTGGAAATATGTTGAGTTATTGAGATTCAAGTCAATCTGAGTCTATTAAGTTATATTTTCAGCCATGTTGATAATGTTTACAATGGATGAGATTGATAGATTATATAAAGTCAATATCTATTCAGACAGATAGACATGAATAGAAAGAGTAAATAGAGACAGAAACAGAAAGTAATCATAATCATCACATTCATAGTAGAACAAGAACAACAAGTAGGAAGTCAACAGATATTTAGATTTCTTATAGAAACAATAACAAATGAAGTAGTAATAGGATGATTCAACATAATTCAAAAGTGTATTGAGTTTATGTCAAAGGTAGAAGAAGATCAAGAAAGAATGAATAGAAGAAGAGAGAGAGTAGATGGAAGAAGAGAGAGAAGAAGATAAATAATAATATCAACCTGTATTGAATATCTTTGAATAGAATTATGAGAATCATGATGAATAGAATGAATGTTAGGAATAGAAGATAGAGAGAGAATAAGATTTAGATTTAGAATTGAGAGTTAAGAGATTGATTCCTGAATTGAAGATGGATGATTTCACTGATTACCAAGTAGAACAGAGATAATAGAAAAGACAGAAGATATTTGATCATTTTGTATATGAAATAGAAGATGATGATTTAGACCATATTGAATATGAAGATGATGACTTAGTTGAGTTATTGAAACAATCTAGATTCAGACTATAGAAATGTCCAATAGAGAATAAGAAGAACCTAGTGATTTATTAGAAAGAATCAGAAATAGTGGAATATATAAATAATAACTTAACAACTATTATTTGTGGAAGTACAGGATGTGGTAAGAGTACTCAAATACCATAGATTCTACATGAATATGGATTCAGTATAGATGGGAAAATAGGTAAATATGAATGAATATGATAATATTAGGGATCACTCAACCTAGAAGAATAGGTGCAATCAGTTTGGCATAGAGAGTGAGTCAAGAGATGGGTTATGAATTAGGTCAACAAATAGAGTATTAAGTCAGATATGATAAGAAAGTCAATCACACTTAGAATGCCATGATCAAGTACATGACAGATGGAATACTCATGAATGAGTTGGGATCTGATTTCCTATTGAAGTAGTATTCAGTCATCATTATAGATGAAGCACATGAACGTAAAGTCAATACTGACTTATTACTTGGGTTTCTAAGTAAAATACTAGAATTAAGGTTAAGACTATCAGTCTAAGAGTATAAGAAATATAATAAGAATATCAACTACTTTCCATTACGATTGGTAATCATGAGTGCCACTTTGTAAGTATCCAATTTCATAGATTGTAAACTATTCAGAACTCCAAATGTAGTCCAAATAGACAGTCAACAATATAAAGTCAAGTCTTATTTCAGTAAACAGACTAAAACTGACTATTTGGATGAAATTGTTAAGAAGTCTGTATAAATATAGAAGTAATTGCCAGAAGGAGATGTGTTAGTGTTTGTCACAGGAGAAGAGGAAGTCATGGAAGTAGTCAGAATGTTATAAAAGAGGTTATAGGCTATCACAAGTGGTCAAAGGGGTGAATCAGATGATGATGATGATGATGATATTGGGGTTGATTATGAGGAGGGAGAGGAAGGAGAGGAAGGAGAATAAGATTGTGATGATGATTGTGATATGAAAGAGAAGAAAGAGAAGAAAGAGAGACCTGAATATTTCAAGATTCTTCCTTTATTTTCTAAACTAGATTAAGAAGAACAATAGAAGATATTTATTGAGACAGAGAGTTGTACTCGTAGATTCATAATATCTACAAACATAGCTGAAACATCATTGACTATTCCTAAGATCAGATACATAATAGACAGTGGTCTTCATAAATAGAAAGAGTATGATAATGTGTTAGACATTGAGAGATTGAAGATAGAATGGATTAGTAAGTAGATGGCTGAATAGAGGAAAGGGAGAGCAGGGAGATTAATGAATGGAGTGTGTTATAGATTGTATAGTAGGACAGTCTATGCCAGTATGAAGGAGGAGAATCAGGTGGAAATACTAAAAGTACCATTCTAAGGAGTATGTCTAAAAATGATGGGATGGGGAGTAAGGAGAGTGGAGTAGTTCCCATTTATAGAAAGACCAGATGATGAAGTGATTGAGATGGCATAGTGATAGTTGATTGAATTAGGTTGTATTGAGTAAGTCATAGAGTCATAATCTAGTCATTACTAACTGACTCCATTAGGATGAGTATTGGCTTATGTTCCACTCAATCCAAGGTTTGCCAAAATACTACTGGTTTCAAGACAGTCTAAAGTGATGGGCTATGTTCTATTAGCAGTGGCTGCATTGACAGTTGATCAGTTGACTTAATCTTATAAATAATAATCCAATCAGTCTGAATTCATCAATGATCATGATCAGTTCTATCATTATGACTAATCATCAGAAGAAGACAATAATCGTAATGCATTGAAGTAGCATATTCAATAGAAGTAAATATAGAAATAGATCAAATCATAGAAATTATAGAATATGAAATAGAACATCAATAACTATAAACAACAATACAAATAGTTTTAGAGTCAGAATAGTGATGTCTACATGATGATCAATATTCTAGGAACTTTCATGAAGGAAGTGTTCAGTTAAGGATAGAATCAGAACAACAACAATCATGACCATTTCAATAATAAATACAAAATAGACAGAATCATTAGTGAGTTCAGTAATCAACATAAACTGATCCAAAAGAATCTAACAGAAATATATGGAATGATTATATAAATTGTAGGAATCTTAGAAATGATGATCACTAATTCTACAGAAATGAATGATTTGAAATAGTTTATGAAGACATACACTTAACCAAATCAGAGTCAATAATAGAGAATAAGTCGTATCTTCATTAATAACTTCCATGATAAATTGGCCAGAAGGGTGGATTTGATTGATCCATAGACAAATATAAAGAAATACCATTATGAATGTTTAGATTCCAACCAACCAGTTCATATTCATCCCACTTCTATCATTTATGGGATGAAACCATCATTCTTGAGTTATACCCATTTGATAGAATCCAATAGACTCTATATGATCAATATCACTGAAATATAATAGAAAGAGTGGATGTTTGATAGTATTCTCAATAATCCACATAAATCATAGAATGTCATATCAAATACAGTTGGTATCAAGAATTCAATCCAAATAGAATAAGTTCATTATTGTCAGAAAAGGAACAAAGTGATTGGAAAAGGAAATGGAACTGTTGGTAGAGGATGGACTGTCTAAGGAGTGGAAGTAGAGTTAGAAGGAAACCAAATCATATAGAAACAATAAATACATTATTAAGAAGGTTTCTATTGTTTTATGAGAGAAATGTTCAAAGGAAATGTACTTGATTATTTCAAAGTATTTATTAATTTAATAAATGTATAGGTTATATCTAAATTACTGAAATACCATCCTAACAATATCAAATCTAATAATCCTTAGTCTTACATAATCAGATTTATAAACCAACTTCAATAGAATGATGTCATGTCATTGAAGTCTCTTTAACAATAATTTGAAAGGAATCCTCGTTTTCTATTAAATGAAACATTGCAATGGATTGAAACTGAAAAACATGAAAAGGTAATTAAATCGTGGCCACCTTAATTCTGATTTATAAATAATATTATTATTTCAAATATATTCTCTTTTCTTCTTTTTGTATTAACAATCTATTTGGTCTATCAATGTGTTATAAAGCACTTTTTTAGTTTGTTTTCCAATATTCTGATCTTAGAGAAGATTATACAGTTCATTCATACAAGTACTGGTTTCTTTATCCATTATGAATCAATTCATCTGTTATAACACAATCTTCAAACTTATCACTTTTTCTTTTACTGCTGTTAGTTCATCTATTTCTTAAATATTTTTCAATCTTTCACTATTTTTCTTAGTATCATAAGTTTTTTTATTACTATTTAATAGAATTGATGGATTCACTTTTTCTAGTGTCTTTCTATATCTACTAACTATATATTCACTTTGGTTTTCCAATGCAGATTGATTTGATTTCTATGAAACTTTACTTTCATTTTTCTACAAATCAATCATTATTGCTTCTTTATTTCAACTTTCTATGTTTTCTAAATCTTAAATTTTCAATTAACTAATTTATAGATTTTTATTCTATAACTATTCATTCAATTCTTTATTCTATTAATCCTTCATTTTCAGTTTGTTTTGTAAATCCAATATTGTTTATTATTATGTTTCAATCTATCTCTAAAAAAGATTTGTCTAATGTTAAAGGAAAGAAACTTCTGTATTATGATTATTTTCAATCGTCGAATAGTCAACTAAATCCATTTAACAGTTGGATTTGTATCAAATTATTATAAATATAAAATTAGATCAATGTATTTGATATTTGTAATCTTTATTCTATTTCAATTATCAGTCTTAATCCCCATTCAAATAATCAATATTTATATAACTATAGTCAAATTGATTATGCAATTACAAATTTTGATAGAAGATATTTTGATAATACAGATATTGATAAATAGAAATAAAAAGGTATAAAATTTAGTCCTAATTTGACTACAAATATATTAATCATTTTTTAGGTTAAACTCTGACTGAAAATATATCTTTAGGAAATC
>Ga0115008_10003880_pt1 | contig 12382 bp, 10 predicted proteins | sample FraStrMetagenome_FD_87164 | JGI IMG/M metagenome (GOLD analysis project Ga0115008, IMG submission 87164) | Marine eukaryotic phytoplankton communities from Arctic Ocean - Fram Strait ARC3M Metagenome | ecosystem: Environmental > Aquatic > Marine > Oceanic | place: Fram Strait | collected...
CTCTCTACTCTCTACTCTCTACTCTCTACTCTCTACTCTCTACTCTCTACTCTCTACTCTCTACTCTCTACTCTCTACTCTCTACTCTCTACTCTCTACTCTCTACTCTCTACTCTCTACTCTTTACCTTTTTTTGGTATTACGTTTGTCCAAAGTTCGCCTAAAAAGGACGAGTTCGGCTTGTGCCTTGTGCCTTCTTTACAAAAACAATTATTGTGCGTATCTTTTGTCTCTTGTGTGGTGTGCTTCACAGCTACATGCTTACACGTATTCTATTCGTCTCGAAAGTAATATGTGCGGTATCATGTCTTCTGTGACCTCTTACATTCCCTTCATGTCGAAAATGTTATGGCGACAATGATCTAGAATCAAGATGTTACCTTCCGCTCGTTGCGCAATCGTCCTCTGTGCACGTGTAGCGATGACACACTCAAATCATACAGATGGAAACATCTTCAAGCAAAACAAATAAAATATCTAAGGTGGTTTTTAGTGTTTATGACAGTGCTTTTTTGTCATGAATTTAGCATACAATAGAACAAAACGAATTGCGATATATACATATTCTGAGCCCCCTCTCCCCTCATTCTCACCAACCGACGAAAATCAATTATTTTTTGCCAAAACCTCCAACAGCTGGAGAAAATCCTAAATCGATAGCACCAAGTTGCCCGTTCCCACGACTATATGGTGCTCCTTCAACTGCGTCTTCATTTGCCACTCTTCTGTAAAGTTCCCAATTCATCTTCAAGATCTCAAATTCACCAGATTCTCTGTACCCTCCGGGAATATTGTTTTCCTTTGCAAACCTCTGCAATATGGGTTTGAGAAGTGGATACTTTGATCGAGGCATTGAAGGAAAGAGGTGATGTTCCAACTGGTATTGCATACCACCCCAAAGCCACTCACTGAATGGATTGGTTGTGACAGCATTTCTAGTACTGGTAAACTGGGCTGTTACCCAATCATCTTGAAACTCTGAGAAGAATTCTTCCGACTGGTGAGTAGGCGTCACAATAAGTGCACTCATCAGACCGGAAATGAAGACTGCCGGCACCCATACATTAAATGGGAGTAAGGACATCATGATTCCATAATGGGCCAACAACAGATACAACTCTTTCTTCGCACCGGGGCGCTTCTCCTCAATAGAATTCACGGCTACAGTGATCGTGTCAAACCTCCAAAGCGCAAACAAGAAAGAGAAAGGAATGAAAAATATCCAATGTTGTATTTTCCTTAGCGGAGAATCGTGTTTCGGATCCGGTGCCCAAGGGAACAAGAAAGGGTCTGTCGCAATGTCCTCGTCAACTCCTAGTTCGTTGGTCAACGCATGATGCTTGTTGTGTTTGTCCGACCACCAAGTAGCACCAAGGCCACCTGCAAATGTAGTGAATTGCCTCATAAAATCACTAAACTTATCAACTCCGTGTACGTAATCATGTCCAAGCCACCCAGCCTGTGTCATTACCAATGCGGTAAGCATAATACTTACAGGGAGGGCCGTGTGCGCTGTGGTAACCGCTCCAACCGCCAATGCAACCCAGATCCCCAGCAACTTCGCTTCGTGGATCATGTCACGTTCAAACCAACCATCCGTCTCCAACTCATCCCTCAAATCACGGAATGCATATTGTGTTGGTGTCGCATCTGGAACATCCTTCTTCAACTGCTCCACAACATCCTCCTTACTTTTGGGCAAACGTTGCCACATACCACGAGCCTTCTCCGAGTGGAATGCATCCATAACCTCCGTCGCATCCCGACCATCATACCAATCAATCCAATGCGATCCAGCAGGGTGAGCCTTACGCCAACCGCTCAAATCATACCACGTATCATGTATGCGCACGTCCAAACTTGTACGGCAACTAGTATCGTCACAGGCTGGAACCTCCTTACATTCCAACAACTCATCGTCACACTCCCAAGTGGTTGGTTCTTTACCTGAAGAATTAGGTATCGATACTACGTCGGGAGATGTTGCTACGAATCTACGTGTCTCCAACCTTCCTTGTTTCTGTTGATGGAGGAAAGAGGACGCCGTCGTTGGCGAAAACGCATGCATGGGCCTTGCCATTATCAGTAAACATGCTACTCCGTACTTGGTCATATCTTTTAGTTGTTACTGTGCCTTTACTAATTCGTAATTTTAAAACAAGCGTACAGAATGTGGGATAGGGGAAGAAAAGGTTTACAACAATGTGATAGAGAGACAGAAAAAGAGGAAGAGGAGGAGGAATGACTGGAAATGGTTCCCTGTATGTACGTACTGCTGTATGCTGTGTGTGACGAACACACTGTAATTTGAAAAAAGGATTTGACACACACGCGCTCTAAACGAAGCAAGTTGAAATGGCCGATCTTTTTTTTCGCTATGCGATGATGATGTGAGTGACTCACTTCACTGACCTCTCCGTTCTCGGATGATTATTCTAATTTAGCTTCCTAATGCGAAGTTTAGACGGTTATCACTTACTAGCCTTTTGCATATCTCCTACCCCCACCGATTTTAAGTGATCTCTTGAAATACGGGTGTTGATCTTGTCCTACCCTGGTTCTCACTTCTTCAGTTTGCCCTACGTAAGTAGTTGTTTCGCCGATTACGTTACCAGATGAAATGCGTTCAATTCTTTTTACATCTGCGTTTGCTTTGTTTATGCTGATTGGGAATATGGATGGATTGGGTGTAGGCTATTGTGGGGTGTGTGAATAATGGGCTTGGAAGTTGCTTACATTTTCGTTTTCTCGTATTCATAACAGTCGGAAGTTATTAAGTCTGACAGAAACATGGCCACCGCCGCTGCTGCCGCATACACTAAGAAAGAGGTTGACGCCGCTGGAGTTGCGGAACCTGAGAAGGTTCACCGCATCCGCATCACTTTGACCAGTCGCAACGTTAAGAATCTTGAGAAAGTCTGTGCTGACCTTAAGAACAAGGCTAACGAGCAGAACCTTGCTGTTTCGGGACCCGTTCGTCTTCCTACTAGGATCTTGCGTATTACAACCAGAAAGGCCCCGTCCGGTGAGGGTACCAATACTTGGGACCGTTTCCAGATGAGGATCCACAAGCGTCTTATTGACCTCCATGCTCCAAGTGATGTTGTCAAGAAGTTGACTAGCATCAGTATCGAGCCAGGTGTCGAAGCCACTGTTAGCATCAACGATCGTTAAATTAGTAAAGTCGTTTTGTATGTTTGCAATTATTATAATGTTAGTACACAAGGGCTTTCCTCGTACTGTCTGCTACAATACCTCGCCTACACACTCTTAGTGTCTAGAAGCTGCATCTCTACATATATATTCAAGCTTCCACTTCGTCACCTGTGATTGTTTCCACCCAACGGAAGACTTATGAAGTCCAAAATTGTTCAATGGATTGTACATGTATCCGAATACATGGCATGTCCGAAGCTCTACCTATTCTTCATGATATTAATCGTGGTATTAATGGCGCAATATGGTGGCACTTGTGAGAACTCTATATTTCACAATCTATCACTTTTGACATTAAACTTTAAGGAAACAATAATATTAATAAATACACGCGCATTTTGAGTGACGACTAGACACCGAAAGCAATCTATCATCTACAAGTATATCTCAACGATAAATTTCTTAAGCAAATCATCGGAACCTCCTTAACCTTGAGGTTTCCTGCTGAATATTTGATTCATCTTCTTCCATAATTTCTTCACCCGCAGAGGCTTCATCGACGTGATCAATTTCCTCAGTAAGAGTTGGTTCTTGCTGTATATTTTCTTCTCCCATTACCTTCGTTTCCGCACGCGTACCACCTGAAATGCTCCTCACTATGTTCCGCCCTCCCAAGGATCTTCCACTCTCCTTCACATTTGTCAAATCAATGCCTTTCTTACTTCTACCAGACGCATTTCGGTGCCACTTGAACGCTTCAACTAGAAATGGCCTCGTTTCCTGAATCTCAAGGGACCCAATACCCGTCACATCAATTGCCGGCAACGTATCGGGTTTATTCAATGATTGTTCGGACATTATTTTTATATTGTTCCTAATTTTATCCATCCGTACAGCCTCGATATCCTCCAATAATGCCCGTACAAGCTCCGGCTGAGCAAGATCACCAGCATCCGCGTCGGAGGCCAGACCAGAAATGGACAAAATTGCACGAGCAATCTCCGAGTGTCGATGCGGCAACGCATCACAAAAGGTATTATTCTCCCGTTCATATCTCAGAATATTTTCCAAATTTTCAATCTTCATAAATTCCGGAGCTTTAATGCGACACAGCCCTCGCTTTCGGAAAGATAGGGCGAGCCACATGGGCACAGTTACTTCGATACCGGATGTAAACGGACCAACACTTCGGCTCATAAGACTCAATGTTTTCCTATGTGTAAAAGAAGGAACAATTTGAATTTGTTCGTCACCTGCCAGAAATGAGGCGGCGGCATGTGGAGCTGTGGTGCTGAATAGATTGTTGATGCTCATGGTTTTATAAGATGCATGTCGAAACGAATGCCATTCAAGTTCTGCTCTCCCTCTCTCTAGAACCTGCAACCTATGACTATGACACAGATAAGTTTTTATTTTATACTTCGAAGTATAAAAAATGTGCACACAAATTGAGTTCTTCCAGCTAAATTTATGAAAATTTGAAATTTTATTTCAGGGACTCTAGAGGTAGAAAATGCGCGTTTGACTTGGCGGGTAGTCTACGACATCTCTATTTGCACACAATTGTCTTTCTTTACATGAAAATGCTACCCACATTAGTACGACATGCGTACCTCTCTCCCACTGTAGGAATTCGAAGGAATAATCATAACAAAATCGACGAGTTTAGGTTCCAACGTCCGTTCGCGTTGCCCGCGAGCGAGAGATGTATGTTATTGAACAGGCAACTATCGAACTTAGTATTGCTACATAAGAATATAAGAAACGCAATAGAGTAGAGGCGGGTTAACGGTGGTGACTGTATTTATATCGAAACTGTTTCATACAAGAGCACTGCTCCAATATACTCTCCAAAGTAAGCCTACGTGCTGCCACAAAAACTTAAAATGTATTTGCGTCAAATATTCAAATGGAGGAAAATGCCAGAATCATCTAACATAATAATAGGAAAAATTAAATTCGCACGGATATTGTAATGCACAACATATCTAGACATCTGTGATAGGATAAAATAATAACAAGTAAGAATAAAGTGATGTTGACGCTGAGTTGTCGATAGACCGGATGAGAATGGTCTTTTTCGTGATGAAATTCATAACATTACCATCCGCGCGGTGTCAAATGAGCTGCGAAAAAAGTTACATCGCAGTACAAAAACAAGATGGCGCAGTATCACCGGCATAGATAATTAATTGGGAAACTCATCCTATCAGCACAGGTTACCGTCTGTTTGAAGGGAGGGGTCTGCCTGTAGTCTTTTTGACGCTTTCGATAAAGTGAATGATTTCTTCAGAGATTAGCAATCAAGCTATGATATACCGGTAGTAGGAGGCACATTACGAATTCCACATCTCAAACGAAATAGCGCCTATAGGATCATCATAAAGCTGCCGAAACGTTGGCGATGACAATAAACGAAGGCGCATGTCATTCTACGTAGATTATCGATAATACACATCAATGCGGATGCAGTATATAGGACCAGATGGTATAGTAGATGGTTTCCGCATCTGGGAATTATCCATGATGTACTATGAGTACGATCCATTAAAGGATAATGATACTTTGGAGCTCAGAATGAACTATGGCGAACCTGATTCCACATGATTGTGCCAACGTTCTGATTCATAATTACATAAAAATTGATAAGAAAAACAATTCACACCTATTGATTACGTCCCTCAACTCGATATATACGACCCGTGAATATGAAAATAATCTTAAGCTACATATTACTTCAAATATGGTAAAGAAGAAAATGAGGTAAATATTTCTGTAGATTTAAAAAACAAATTACCGGTATACTTCACAGCATGTGATAAAATTTTATGGAAGGTGTCTACGCAATGCACCTCTCGTCATTTGACATCCGATTTTCTTCTTCGGAAATGAGATCTTGGTGATTATCAATTGTCTCTTGATGTTTTTCAAAGTAAGATCGATACATGGATTTTTCTTCTTCAAGGATTGATTTTTTGTGCGAGTCAAGATATAGACTCCGATACCAGAGAAGGATGATCAGGTACCATTCATTGCTCTCATAATGGCTCGAGGCTAGTTCAAGAGCTTTCTCCCACTTGTGTAATCGAATGTAAATTTTCATCGCATGATAAGTCAAAGGTGGTTCAGCAAGAAGTAATATCGAAACAGCCTCGTCTGGATCTCCTCTTTTAAACAAGAGAAGTTCTGCCTTTCGGAACTACGAGTAAAAAGTAAAAACGGTGAATAATAATAAATGCAAATTTGATAATAAAATGAAAATACTGACCTCGCTACGTTCTATGGACATTAAACTATCAAAAAACTCGACCTTATCAATTAGTTTCAGAGCTGCAAGTGACGAACGTAAGCTTTGCAGATTGTTATGTCTCAGGGCAAGGCCTGCACATGCAGCCCAAAGCGATTCCGATTTTGACAATCGACAAATTTGCAAAACTTTTTCCCAGTTTTCGTCTCTCACTAATCTCCTGATTATTGAATGAAATGGAGAAACAATCTCTTTGAGTAAAACTCCGTCATCTCGTAAAAACAAAACGTAAGGACTTTGCATGGAAACAATGCGAGAGTTCTTTCCACCAGATGGAAGATCAGCCGTATCTTTAGCTAGCAAAGCTAAATCTTTCTCAAACCACATGCCTTCAAGATCGTACCAAATATGATAAGATGTTGTCGAAATGGCCGCTATGTCTGCTGTGTCGTGGTTCAAGTGAAATGAATCGATTTGGTACCCAATCTTTTGAATAGCAAAGCTGTGTTCTCTCGCTTTTGATACCGATCCATACGATAAGGGGATTTGAGCAACAAAAAGATCTTTCTTCTCGTCCAAATAAACGATTATTTGTTTGTTATCGATTTGATTTTGACAGAGAGAAATAGATGAAAGCGAGACTTCATGAGTTATTTGGGAAAGCCAGCCTCTAAGCTTGTTGCCGGTTTTCGGTTCCAATAATTGTATAGACTTAATTTCAAAAAAGTTGAATGAAACCAAGATTTTATCTTTAAAAACATGATAAAGAACTTACTTTATGACCTTCAATATCAATAATCGCAAAAATTCTGGAAGAGAGTGATGTTACTTGATTGGTGAGTAGTCTTGATTGAATTGATGTGCACTGAAAGTTTGATAATTTTCGTCCTTCGAATGAATATATTGATATAGTGCTGTTTGACTGGTAAATCAGCCCAAAAGATGATGTCGATGGTGCGATCAAAGTTGGCAAGCTGATCAAGTCTATCGCAACAGTAGGTTTTGCATGTAACTCAAGTGGATAAATGAGGCATTGGCAAGAAGACGAGATGACTATGACGTGTCTAGTAGTGATGGAAAATTTCGAAATGTCGCCCCTACAAAATAACAAGATAAATATCGCCCATGTATTCAATACGATCAATGAAAGCCATCTCCTCACCTTTGTAAGGTAATTACACTAGTCGCGTTCTGTTTCATATCTTTTATCTCCAAAACTGAAGTGTCGATAGTTGATACTTGATATTGGCCCATGTACTCCTTTTGCCCGATAACGTTCGCGAAAATTATATTTCCATCAGCACAAGCAGCAATGAACTGCATACCGTCTGGCCGCCAGTCAATGTTAGACACCGATCCCATTTGCGTCGTCATACGATGAAGGATTTGCCCATCACTATTTGCAATCATCAAAGACTGAAAGGCCCCAATAGCAATTAAGCTACCTCTGGGTTCCCATGAAACAGAAGTCACGACATATAGTGAGGGCGAAGACGTAAAAAGACAAACCCCATGAATGTCAAATATCCTATAACAACAGTCTTCACTTCCTGCGATAATTAAATTGTTTACCATGTTCCAATCAATCGACAAAATAATTCCGCTCTCCTTTGGTGACACTTCCCATTCCATTGTATCGGTATTTGGTCGAGCAGACACGAGACTTAAGATATTAGCATGGGCAACAACTAAATCATTTCCATGGTGGCCGCCCCATGATAGCGAATATACCGGATGTGCATATTTTGAAAGGTTATTTCTCAAGCTGCAACTTCTCGACCATATCTTCACTAAACCATCTTCACCACCAGTTGCAAAAGAAGATCCATCCCAATTCCATTTCAAAGAGATTCCTGCTCCATGATGTGCAGAGGTAACCTTTTTATGCAAAGAACCATCTTTGTGCAATAGGCATAACGAACCGTCTGTAAACAATGCAGCTATAGGTGCGTCTGAAGTCACGGGGGAATATGAAATGCAAGTTACATAAGCTCCTTCCAACCTCGTCGCCGGAGATACTTGCTCGACACTGCTGGATTCTACTTCAAAAAGCACCTTATCTCGAGTGACGACCACCTCTTGAATATTCAGCGGATTATAAGTTGCATAACAGAGGCATGACTGAGGTGCACTTCCACCTAGGTCTGCAAAACGTGTCGAAAAAATTTAGGTTGAGTTTGTATGTAAAGCGACAACACAAAATAGTACAAAAGAAATTTGAATTTTGGTTACCTGGACTAAAAGTTCTTAGTTTACATCTCAAGGAAGCATTAGTGTCTTCTTCCATGATAAATAATAAAAGTATCAAAAGTGCATCTTTTATTGACTGATAAGTAAAAATTGATGAGGTACATTTTTGAATTTCCAACGCTTCTGCTGGTAATTTTGAACCGAAGAGAAATATCGAATCAATCAACAAATTCAGTTTGTAGGAGTAGCTTTGCACCAAATGCGAGTTTCCAGCTCCCGAAGGAAACTCGGAAAAAGTGTCGTAGCAAATACCAAGCCTAACCGACATTGCTATATAATTCAACTGTCTAAATATTCCATGATCGCATTAGCCAATCTTACGTAATTTTCTGGCTTGTTATAAACATGGCATGATATTCTGACAAAAAGGTGGCCTTCGATGCATTTAATTGGGACCTCGATACGGTTGATGTAAAGAAAATCTTGTATATTTTTAGCATCAGCAGATGTTTTCACTTCACCTTGAGCTAAGCCTGAGAGATGATCTGGTAGACGAACAAGGGCCATTGATGATGAAAGCATTTCAGGAGCAGCATATAAACATTTTGATAATGTCTCCTCGTCTTTATGCCAATGATACGATAATATTTTGATTGCTCTTTCAAGGATATCTGCACATGACTTTCTAACATTTTCAGGGCCAATCATTTCCCAATAGTCTAGTGCCATTGGGATTGATAACATAGATGTATAATCTCTGCATCCATCCCAGACAAAACGATTAAATAATCCATCATCTATCCCATGCGATATAATTGCAGGCTGTCTCAATATGCTTTCCTGAAGTTCCAGATCTCTACAATACATTATCGCTGTGCCTCGAGGGGATGAAAACCATTTATGAGCATTAGTGATGTAGAAATCAACTCCATTGTTTGCTAGCTTCTCCATATCTAAATCTAAATTAAGCAAGCCATGAGCACCATCCACGAGGACAAGCATTCCTTCTTCTTTAGCAGTCTTAGCCAAATAAGAAACGGGCATCTTTAAAGCAGTATTTGAAGTCACATGGTCTAATATGAGAAGTGAATTGTGAAGGATATCGTTTCCTCTTTGTTTCTTAATTACATCCAGAGTTTGCAGAAAAGAATGCTTAATATCTTGCATAGAAACCGGCTCTGGACCCTTTTGACCTGTTGTTATCTCTACTTCATAAACATTTTGTTCGCCACAATACACACGGGACATCTTCTTTACTGATCCATATGCCAAATTAAATATAACGATAACGCATTCATTCGTCTTACAGTATTGCCTGGCGTAACCAGACAACACTGAATTCATTCCACTCGTCACATTCGGTATCAACACTGTTGAAGTAGGCTTCTCCGCACCAATGAATTTGGATAGCAATCGATTAGAATACACCAACTGCGGGAGGAGGTAACGATCAAAGAAACGGAGTGGCTGCTTTTCTTGAAACTGCCGCCACTCTAGTGCATGCAGATCCGCACATCTCAAAGCACCCCCGAACGCTCCATGATTAATAAAAGTCCAGCTCTTTTCCAGCATAAAATGAGATTCCTTAATCCGCGAAGAACCACCAATAGGCATCAAGTTTTCATTGTAGGATTCCAATTTGATTTTTGATTCAAAAGGCAGTTCTGGCGGGACGTATTCCTCTTCTGATAAACCATTTAAGAATTCAGGATTTTCTCCATGAAACGATCCGATCGATTGGTATCCTTTGTCAGTTCCTGTAATTCTTGAGTACCTCCTACACAATTTGTTAACCATCGATTGGTGGCCTCTCACGCACGCCGATATTATTATCATTTCTTGCTTGCAGTGTCGCAATTATATCTTTTTTTCAACTGACATGATGTGAATACATTTTGTACATACATCAAGGGTGTATAAGAAGAAGGGTACGAAATGCACTCGAGAAGGCTAAAATTGGTTCGGCTGTAAGTAGAAATTATTTACTAACATTTTACTAGAAGGCCTCTGCGGGATTTTTCTTCGATCACTTTATCGCCAAAATACACCACTCCAACCAAATGCATACCATCCTTGCTTCTTCTTATACCCTTGACATACATGTATAATACCGGTACTTGTGTGAGAGAGAGAAAGTAAAGTAATCGTCGTACTGTCTGCGTTTTTGCGTTGTTTGATTCCCATTGGCTGAAATCGTGTGTATAACCCTTGGAAGAAACCTAGGTCCTTTCGAGTACTTCCATGATCAATCGGATCTTCAATCTGTACGGCATCAAAACAAACTGTTACAAGAGAGTAGATCTAGATGTTACGTTGCGATTAGAATCCAACTCGGTGACTTTCCCACCTCTCTACCAATTACGCGGTAATTGTGTTACGCCAATCGTTTACTGTGCTGATGGAGTACTGTTTAAACGATCGATGGTAGTCAATGGAGAATGGAGTGAACTAAGTATAGGATAAGTTATAAGTTCATTATTCTCTTAATAGATTGGGGATAATCGATCTTGGCCTTCTGTTGTTACTCCAGCACGATGATCGTGTCATAAAATTAAATCGAAAATGAGTCTATAATAGTCAAGAGTAACGCCATCGATTTTATTAACTCTACTTTTGATGTATTGCTGTCTAGAATGACTTACGATATGGCCAAAAATGATAGGTTAAGGGGAAAGATTAAACAACCATCATAGATTGTCCCATCAGTTTTGTTGTCATCAATTTTGAATCACGTACAAATAAGCGACCATTTCAAATATAGGAAAATTAACACAACTGCGAACTGCGCTTGACAGTATTCGTATCATTGCCTTCCAAAGAGATCGTACATTTTGCTATCGAAACCCTTACCTCTGGACATTCGACAGAGAGACTGCAAGGCGTATATAGGGTAATAGTCTGTGCCGTTTCTGCTTTACTTCAAAAACAGTATATACGCGCGTAGCAGAGATTTATTTGCATTCACATCTCGAAGACATGAACAATAATATACAACGCTACGTATGACTGCAGAAATGGCACTACTTCGAGTATTTGAATCCTCAAGAGCGCGACTGCCGTAGTCGGAGTGATCGCACAAAAATTTAACAAGAGTAGATGTTCACGAAAAAATGATTATTTCGAAGTAATATCTTTTTCGTTTGTGATGGTATTAAAATTGGAGGTATTCGGAGAAATTTCATATTGCGTATCTACTAAACGGTAAACGACACACGAGCGTATTCAGCAAGGACAAGGACGAGCCCTGCTTCCTTCCTCCTACCTACGTGGTAGCCAGTCTTTTGGACCAAGGTTGTAAATTAAAACGTGATTCATAAAGAATCATCTTCATACCCGCATTACTCGCGCAGGGAAACCGGACTTCGGTGAAACATCTCTGTAAATCTGTTCGTGACAGTGTGAAATGCGGACTCCGAAAGACGCAAGACTCTAACATGGATTTCATTTTTCTTTAAAAAGAATTATAATAATCCCAACTAGACGGTAAACGGTGTATACGACGAGCGAGCGTATTCAACAAGGACAAGGACAAGCACTGCCTCCTTCCTCCTACCCACGTGGTAGCATCTATACTATTTCCCTGCAAGTCTTTGGGACCAAGGTTGTACATTAAAACGCGTGATTCATAAAGAATCGTCTCCGTACCCGCATTACTCACGTAGGGAACGGATCTATATCATTAGGCGTACCCCTAAGGGCAATAAAGTCCATTAGCCGTACCCCTAAGGGCAATAAAGTTCATTAGCCGTACCCCTAACATTTAAGCCAATCATATTGCCGTATTTTCAA
>Ga0115008_10003882_pt1 | contig 12379 bp, 12 predicted proteins | sample FraStrMetagenome_FD_87164 | JGI IMG/M metagenome (GOLD analysis project Ga0115008, IMG submission 87164) | Marine eukaryotic phytoplankton communities from Arctic Ocean - Fram Strait ARC3M Metagenome | ecosystem: Environmental > Aquatic > Marine > Oceanic | place: Fram Strait | collected...
TCCCAATCCATCGACGTTGAAATACTATCCAAACTTCTCAATGCTTGTTGAAACTTGGAGAAATTATGAGCTTTCATTGCATCAGTTCCTTGGAGAAAGTACGGCTAGGGTTAACACATTTTTTATTTTTCACAATTTCGTATCTCTGATCTGAAGGTAATTATTCTATGGTGTGAATTCGCAATGACGGATAACTTCGCAAAAATGAAGAAATACTATAATATGATTGGCTGAAATTAGGGGTACGGGTTCTGATATTTATTGGTCTTAGGGGTACGCCTAATGATACTTAGGGGTACGTCTAAATACATATAGCCCTTAGGGGTACGCCGAGTGATATAACCATTTTTTGACGAAAAGCTGTGAATCGACAAAAAGCTGCTTCGATCATGTCAGATTTAGGTACATTTAGTCGTTGTATGCTTGTGCCCGCTTATTAGATAAACTAGTAGAAGTTAAGATAAACTAGCGTTTAGCGTGGAAAGAGTTGATAACTCAATTGTGACTGAGATTTAAAAATATCTCTTCCGGTGTCCAGAAATCAAAATAATTTCAATAAACTTGAACTACTGCTGGAGATTTAGCTTGAAATTTGTATCTTTATCCTCTTTCACTCGAATCTAGAACATGATATTAAAAATAAATAGAACATAAACAGCAATTGTGCCAGTGCGATTTAAGTTCGTAGTTTACTATTGTTGTTTTGACAAACACAACACAGTGTACTGCGATTCGAACCTTTTGCACCTTTCTTACTTAACAAATGGGCTGCATTCAAAGCAAGGTTGTCGGCGTGCATCGTATACTGGACGATGACAAACACGACATACACATTCTTGACGGCAACGAGGAGGATTACTACACTGCATTTTTAGAGGATAAGGTACTTGGGGCTGGAGAGTTCGGTCAAGTGAAGCTATGTATTGCAACTCGAGGTGCATACAAGGATATGGAATGTGCTGTAAAAGTTATCAAGAAAGGTTGGGTTTTCAAAAACAACTCACTTCTTACTCCTTTAAATCCAGAAATCATTCGACGAGAATGTAAAATATTGAGGAAACTGAATGGCGAACGCCACACCATGAAGTTGGTTGGCTTGTATGAAGGCGGGAGCGAAGTTTTCATAGTAACGGAATTTCTGGCAGGGGGAGAAATGGGCGATTGGGTCGTACAGAAGGAGACTAAGGAATTACGAACCGAGGATGTATCTCGAATTTCTTACGAATTGCTCGATGCGCTTGATTTCTTTCACTCAAAGCACATCATTCACCGGGATCTAAAACCAGCCAATATCATGTTTAGTGACTTGAGCGATCGGGCGACGTTGAAAGTGATAGACTTTGGATCTGGTATGCCTTCTTTTTTCGTTTGTTATGTTACGATGCATCATCATTTTGATCAATTTATCACAAAATAGGCACCTACGATGCGGAGCAACCTGATTACAAACATCATACATTTGCTGGTAAGCTCTCACTAACTTTTTATGGGATTCGTTTAACTTGAACTTATCATAAATCATTCATATCGTTTCAGGGAGTGCATTTTATAATTCCCCGGAGATATTCTTACAGATGAAGAAAACAGACAAAACTGCTCCATACGGAATAAAAACAGATATTTGGTAAGGGTTCTAATTCATGATTTGATTCATTGATTTTTAACATGGACGAAAATTAACATGAGTCTCACTGCATTCATTAAAATTTTATTTGTGTTGAAACTCTTAGGAGCGTTGGCGTAACCCTTTACGTCTTAGTTGCAGGATACCCAGCAGATAAACTTCAAAAGGCGTTCAATTGCATTCAAACTCCACCTTCGAAAGGTCGCGATCTGAATAAACTCCCCAATTTGCCAGAAGGGCTTCCAGCTGAATTTATAGATCTCATCTCTAAGTGCACAACCTACAAACAGGCAAACCGTCCGTCCGCTGCAGAACTTATGGAGCACGATTTTGTTCTTTTCCATAAACGGGACGACATGGAGGTTGATGATGGTAAAGCAGTTGCAGACGAAATTAACATGGAGGCAATATTGAACGTTGCGAACGGTGGAGATTTAGCTGAGAATGGTAAAGCTGTAAAGTTGAGAACGTTGAAATCTAGAGTCTTCAAAGGAAGTGTTGCTCGACATTCCATGTACCTCGATTTTCAAAAATATGAGCGATCCCTTACTAGTTTGCTCGCAACGATGTTAAGCGAAGATGAATACGAAAACTTAATTACTCTTTTAGAAAGTCGTGAGGAGGTTGTTGGACAAGATATGAGACTCCAAGTTATTCCTGTCAAGGAGTTGAAAAAATTAATCCAAAAAGAATTGCCTAACGTAGTTGAGATGATGGAAAAATTGAAGGGTGCATTCTTATATGAAGACTATGCTTATCATATTGCAAAACTCAGATTTTTTTCAATCCAACGGAAAAACGCGAAGTTCGATGAGAGCATTGGAAATTCGTCATCTCATCACAGTAAAATTCTGTCGGCAAGTGATCATAAAGGTCGGCGTGCGGCACCAATCAGGACTAAAAGTGTTCATGGTAGCGATATTTACAAATCTTTCGCGAAGGCGAAGTCGAAACGCGCCAAAAACTACAGGCAATCAATGATCAATTTAAGTTGAAACATCTCATTCACATAAATTTATCTAATATTTGTGATATTGGTATGAATTTTTTAACTCGATGTGAAACCTCAATACATTTACTATTATGTTAGCGAAAATGCTAATTTGGCTGCGAAGAAATATTAGTCTGAAGTTCTATTCTACTCTGAGTTTTTCTTCGTCATTAAGTCAGTAATCAACAAGCACTTGCCCCATCTAAACCTCGATTCTACTCTGCCTCTCACTTCGTAATTATGTTACTAATCAACAACTGTTTGCCCAGTATCTCCTCTTTTTTGCCTCTTTATCTACTACTTAAATAGTTATCTGTATTAACACGAGAGAGTCTCAAGCACTTAACTTTGCTTTTTCATCTTATCGTGAAACCCGATATAATAATGATGAAGTGTTCTAGTACTAATATTTTATACTCATATAATTTCTGCATAACGCACTACGCAACCAGTCTCGTATCAAGATATCTTTTCTAACTTTGTGGCAACAAAAAAAGTTCTAGAAATATTCACTGCGATTTTGTACAAAAGCACGTAGGCTTCACTCTATACACAATATACTTAAAAGTTTGTTTGGTTGTACTAAAAATTAAAATTCAGCGTTTCCTGGCCAACGGGGGAAGGGAATGACATCACGGATGTTATCCAATCCTGTGATGAACAGAATAAGTCTTTCAAAACCTAATCCGAATCCAGCATGGGGTACCGTGCCGTATTTACGCAAATCAAGATACCACCATACATGTTTTGTATCCAACCCACTCTCAATGCATCGCTTGATGAGCACATCCTTTCTATGTTCTCTCTGTGAACCACCAATAATCTCACCAATTTTTGGCACAAGGACATCAGCTGCCGCAACTGTTTTCTCGTCATCGTTCAGTTTCATATAAAAAGCCTTTATGCCTTTCGGGTAATCTGTCAAAACCACTGGTTGTTTATAAATCTTCTCGCATATGTACCTCTCATGCTCAGAAGGAAGATCAATGCCCCATTCTGGTGTAACTTCAAATTCTACGCCTTCTGCCACAGCTTTTTTGAGGAGATCGATGGCGTCTGTGTATGGTAGGCGCTGTTATGCAGTTTAAGAAAACGTTAGTAACGCCATTAATGACTCTATAAACAAAATCGAAAAGACAACACGTTCAGGTGCAATATTTTGCAACTCCATTTTTTCTGACAGGGTTTAGTTCAGAGAGATTCCCATTTATGGAGTCATCACGACGCATTACAACATTATTCCTATTGATGCACTTACCACGAAAGGTGATTCAAGCACATTCTTCAATCTGTCTCTCAAACCCTTTTCCCCAGCTGGATGACCCTCAAAAAATTCAAGATCTTCTGAGCAAACTTCCAGTGCATATTGAACGCAGTATTTTAAATAGTCTTCTGCCAAATCGATATCTTTCGCCAAGTCGGCGAAAGCCAACTCAGGTTCAATCATCCAAAACTCACACAAGTGGCGAGTTGTATGAGAATTTTCGGCGCGAAAAGTAGGACCAAAAGTATAAACATCAGATAAAGCACAGCAATGTGTCTCTACATTGAGCTGTCCACTAACAGTTAAATTTGCTCGCCTTCCAAAAAAATCTTTAGTGTAATCAACTGCGCCAATAACCTTCTCCTCAACATGTACGTGTGGTTGTATTGTCTGTGTCGCTTTCTTCGCGGCAGCTTTTGCTGCTTTTTCTTGTGCCTTCTTTAATTTCTTTAGCTGCGACTTAGACATTTTCTGCTCTCCCTCGGGGGCAGACGCTGTTGAAGAACTGTTAGCTTCGTTCCCTTCCTTATCCTTAGGAGGCTCCTCTTCTTCATAGTATGGCAGTTTAATGTCAGTGCGATGATGATCTGTGCCCAACAGTGTAGTAATTCCGAACTGCTCTCCTGCTCCCTCACAATCTGCACAGGTTACGATTGGAGTATGAATGTACAAAAACCCATTATCGTTAAAAAATTTGTGAGTCGCAAAGGCCATCGCATTTCTTACACGCATGGCTGCAGCATGAACCTTGCTTCGAGCACGCAAGTGAGCATGTTCCCTCAAGTGCTCCAAAGTGTGACTCTTTTTGCTCATAGGATAGAGCATCCCTCCGATAGTATTGCCATCGGGGTCACCGCCGTAAACAGGGCCCACAAATTCAACCTTTAGTACTTTAAGTTCAACCAACTGTTCGCTTCCTGGAGACTCCACGACTGTTCCGCTCACCAAGAAACTCGAACCAGCTTTATGAAATCGAATACAAATATAAATTAGAAGAGAATATGTGAGAATGAGAAAAGAGAGACCAACGTACATCCTCCTGCATTCTTCGCTGTTTCAAAACCATCAGTTGTTTCTACACTCAATACACACTGAAGTGATCTTCCAGTACTTCCGTCATTTAACTCTAAAAACGTTAGACTTTTGCCAGCATTGCGCAGCGTTCGCGCCCATCCACCGACCGTGACCTCCTTGTTCAAATGAAGTGCATAAGTACTTTCTGAAACAATCTCCTTAACTCGAAGACGACCTCTGCTGTAAATTTTAGGGACAACGGCCGGTGGAACTCCATTCATAGAGAGTCCTTCACCAGCAGCAACAACGGTTTTCGTTGAACAGGTAGGAGAATCTTTTTTGGAACTGACGGTACTGAACCAGGTCGAAATACTTTTCAAATCCTTCAACAGATCTGGAAATTCCTTCTGAGCAACCATCAAGTCGGCCACAAGCGCTAAATCCGCCAACGTAATCGCATCACCCACAAGATAACTACTCTTCGCTAAATGCGCCTCAACAACCATAAGCGCCTTTCCAATATCAGCAGCCGCAGCAGCACCCACGGCCAACAGCGTATCCACATTGGCAAACGTCCATCCGAGCCATCCATCCACCTGACCTTCACTTATCGAATCGCCCTTCCCAAGCAAATGAGCTGCAGGACTCAGCCTGGCCAATGCACGCAAAATAGCGTTAGACTGCGTTATACACTGTCCGTCCTCACTTCCAAGGACGAGACCCAAGCCATTGGCAATGGAACTTGGAATTTCGGCATTCGAATTCACCTGTGTTTCCTCCAACTCGATGCCGCAGTAGGATGCAGTGAGCCGAATCTTGAGCAACGCTGCGGTATCGGCTGCTTCTTTGGTGTATAGAAGCTGCATGGTGGTGGTGATTGTGATGATATAATGGTACGATATCAAGGGTTTATGATATATACTCGTACGTTGGTAGATGCTAGATGCTGCACCTTTTGGTTCTCAATATATACAAGCAAGGCAAGAGACAAAGACAAAGGCAAAGGCAAAGTTAGAAAACACAAAATAACCCGGTACTCGTACGAGAGTTTTTCACCACCCGACGTAAACACTCTGCTTCGCAGTTCCAGTTGGTTCGCTCACTCTACATTGCTCGTATGTATATTCTAACAATACGTGTGATATACCTTCATGTCGTACTTTACTGGGTCACAGGATCCTTGGCCTGGGGATCTTTTGATATTTTTGTGCGGTTCACGAAGGCTGTCCACGAACATTCGTAAAAAACTTAAATTAGTTCTAAAGTACGCGTAAAACATAGATTGATGATGATGGCTGATGAAAGGAAACTGACGCACGGTTTCGTGTGGACCACAACGCATCCGCGTACACGCTACGGCAGACTTATTCTGTTGTGTGTTGTCTTCTGTTATTAGTGCCGTGATTAGTACAAGTACGAACCACACTACATCTCTGTCCATCACCTTTCTCAATTCTTAGTACTTACGACGAGTTCAAACATAACCATTTTGTTATTGTAAAATGAAGTCTGTTGCTGCTATCTTAATAACTCTTCTTGCTGGGGCCAGCGCGTTCGGTGAGTGATTGTTGTGGGGTTGCGTTTCGCATCGTGATAGTTGGAAACCATTCTTTGGGTGAATAAGGAGGTGCTCATAGGTGGCTGATGGTAACACTTCTTTCATTGTCCCGGTTAGAACATGTGTGGTCTTGCAGGATGATGATACTGATGATTCTCATGCGATTTTTTTTTCGTTGCAAATAGGTGTTGGAATGTCTTCCTTTACTGCCGCACCAATGGTTGGATCGGCCGCCCCTTCTTTCACACGTGCTCGCGGTGATATGAGCATGATGCGCCATCGTAAGAAGATTCCCCAGTTGGGAAAGCCTGCTGATCAGCGTAAGGCTCTCCTTCGTGCTTTGACTACTGAGGTTATCCGTCATGGACGTATCAAGACCACCCTTGTTCGCGCAAGGGCTGTTCGTAAGCATGTTGACCACATGATCACTTTAGGAAAGGACGGATCCCTTCATGCTCGTCGTCAAGCCCTTGGATGGATCTATGATAAAGATCTTGTACACTCTCTCTTTGAGGCTGCCCCGGAACGTTACGAGGATCGTAATGGTGGATACACCCGCGTTCTGAGGACCATGCCCAGACAGGGAGATAATGCCAAGATGTGTGTTATTGAACTCGTGTAAATTTTGCAAACAATAAAGTAAAGAAACGTGTTGAGGAAAGAAATATTTTCTCTTTGGTTTGACGTTCTTTTATGTTGTGGAATGAGCTATTTTGTGAGGAATTTGGAGGGGATTCTATTTTCATTTTTGTTCATAAGCAAAAATTCCAGTTTCAACACTCTCATGCTACTTGTTCGCCAACCCTATCATCTTTTACAAGTATATTTTATGAGATTAATTTCAAAGTTTCTCTTTTTATTCGTAGCGTAGTCATTGGATATATGTTGTTGTGCATTGTATCATGTTGCAAATCACTTCCCTCTTGAAGGTTAGACTAATACCGGTGGATTCACGTGGCAGTGCACCAAATTATCGTAGTAAGTTGTTTGGGGTATTGACTTTTACTCCTTTCTTGTCGGAAACGTAAATAGGTTGATAGAATTTACGAGCAGGGAGTGAAAATGTGGTTTTGTAACGAATCACTTCCTTTTTGAAGGTTGTTTGCCAAACTTATCATCTTCATAAGTATATTCTTTTTAAAGTTTTTCTCTTGGTTCGTCATCGGATATATGTACTTTGTGCATTAGATCATGTGACGAATCGCATCCCTTTTGAAGGTTAGACTAATACCGATAGATTCACACCGTAGTGCACCAGTTTATCATAGGAAGTGTTTTGAGGTGTTGACCTTCTTGTTGGAAAAATAAATAGCTTGATAGAATGGACGAGCAAGGAGTGAAAATGCGGTTTTGTAACGAATCCTAGATTCACAGTGTAGTGTACCAGTTGATCATAAGAAGTTGCTGGAGGTGCTGACGTGTTGACCTTTTTTCCTTTCTTGCCGGACAAATAAATGGCTTGATAAAATTGACGAGTCGGAGGTCTCAACGAAAACTGCTGCGAGTTTGTGGAAAGATATCGCAGCCCAAGTCCTATTTTTATCAACGACACTAGCACCGTTGACCATCTTTCCCAGGTGACAACGGATACAGACACTGGCCACGGGTCCCAGCCGATCATCTAGGTAACTAGTATGTGAGGGAATTAGAAACAACCTGATCTATATTATTCGACACAGCTAAATCAATATTGACATCAAGAGGCCATTGAATATTCAAATAAAGCAACGTCACATTTAATTATCGGCAGCTGAAGTGTTGATGATGAGAGGTACCAGAATGATTACCAACACAAGAATGACAGCACCAACGAGGATCAAAGTTGTCTTAATATTCCTCCATTTCATAGTTCGCTGTAGTTTTGTTGCATCTCCCTTGAACAGAGCAGCTTGGTTATTAAGCTCGTCGCTCTTATCTTTGAGACTTTGCGCACTTTCAGTGTTCTCAATCATGTTTGCAACATTATCCTGCATTTGTCCTTGAATTTGTTCGACTTTGTCCATAAGCTGAGATACTTTATCAACTTTCGCAGAATCCTCGTATTTCGTACACGCTTCTTTCAATATCTTCAAACAAGATCTATTGTTCAGCCCATTTTCATTGGCAGAAAGAGATGGGAGCCCAAATTTTTCAATAAAACTAGCATGAACCTCCTTGATCATCTCACATCCGACACTAGTTTTGTAATCGATTCCAAAGATCAAGACGACACCTAGATGGACAAAATAACGATTAGAACACATGAACGGAATAAGTACAACGAATAAACACTTGAAAAACGCGTGTCCTGCCAAGACTTACATCGTCCCTCTTCATCTGCAGCATACAATACCCGACTGTTAGGAAGGGAAACCTGCTTAAACTCTCCAATCTGCTTCGATGGACCACGTACTGGAGGATCCTTCTTTAACACTTCCGTACATCCATCGGAATAAGACTTTTCATTGCCTCCAGTGAATAGGGTATTTGTATTCAATTCTCCTCCCGAGCTTTCGTATTGACTGCCATGATCATAAGTGGCAAGGACAGTAGGATCTGCACCTTCTCCATTCAAACGGAATATGAGTACGCAGCGAAGTTGAGTTGCCATGATGCTTAATGTAGTATGGATTTGTTATTGGTGTATAGTATGATACGCCTTGTGGTGTCTATCGTGATTATGAAAACGTCGTATCTAGAACAAGATATATTTTTTTACGCGACTCTATTTGTACGACGCGTATGAGTACCAGAAAAAATATCACAATGCTGGCCCTGACCCTCGTTAATTTTTTACATCCAAATGCTCGCTTGTGTTCGGCTCTTGGGAAATTCGTTTAGAGTTTTTGTGCAACGGTCGTGCGCATGCCGAGATTCATAAAAAACGGTTCCCGGGATTAACCGATGTCCGATGTCTGTCATGGTCATGGAGTCATGGATACATGTGTAATGAGTAATGATGTGACAAGCACAAAATGTACAAGAGAAAAGAATAAAGTCCTTGCTGCATAAAGACTGATCCACACATCTTTGGCAATCAACAATGCTTCATCATCGGTAATCGACGATATCTGGGTTCTTCATTGACTGCTTAAATAGTTCGTAGTCTGGATTATCTCCAAATTTTTTGAAGTCTCCAGACTTTCAGTCGTAACTGATAAACCATCTGCCTCGATACATTCATTGTTTTTGGAAGAGATCCACGGAGCTAGCTTTTAATCTGTGATGACGAAAGGACCATATTTCTATCCTTCATCATTGTTACGAAAGTCCATAAACGACGCATAGGTATACTCTTCGTATGCTCGGCGCTTCTTCTTGCGGTCCTATATTTGCTCTGAGCGCTGGGCTTGCAGTTTTGGTGTCTCCCACAAAAATCAATTATCCTTACGTTTCTTTCCTTTTAGTTTGGTCGCGCACGTTTTCCCTTTTTACGAATCAAACACATGGCTTTAAGTTTTATCGCCCATGAAAAACCAGTAATGATACTTCCCCCAACAAGATTTCTTTCGCAAACATTTTTCTCCCGCCTCCTCTCTTTCCCTCCACGGTTGCAAATTATTTTATTACTATCGCATCGAATTGTAAATCCATTTATTTTCACAACTAATTTCGCTGCCGCAAGAAGGAGATGTCTACTTGGCAACGGAAAATTAAACGATTTGATTACTCCGTCTTCCACGTCGAACAATCCTCGACTATCGTCTTCATTGATCTTGAACGTTTTTTCGGTCTCATCATCCTCCGTTGCACTCTTTGGAACGTCACTATTCAGATCGAAATTATAATCGTCACTATTTTAATCGTAACTGATTTGATCGGTATTAATATCATCAGTGCTTTGATCCGCGTTGACATTATCACTATCCGAAGTAAAGAGATAACTACGGAGGCGAGAAATCATTTGTTCCTATGAATTAATGAGATTATCAAAGCGAATGTCACAAAGCGAGTGGCGCGTGGCATAAACATTTGTATAAACACATGGAAGTTCCATGTTTTTATGCAAATGTTTATGCGAGACACCAAAACTGCAAGCCCAGCGCTCAGAACAAAAATATGACCGCAAAAAGAAGCGCCGAGTATACGAAGAGTATTCCTACGCGTCGTTATGGACTTTCGTAACAATGATGAAAGATAACAATATGGTCCTTTCGTCATCACAGATTAAAAGCTAGCTCCGTGGATCTCTTCCAATAACAATAAATGTATCGAGGCAGATGGTTTATCAATTACGACTGAAAGTCTGGCGACTGTTCAAAAATGTGGAGATGATCCAGACTACGAACTTTTTGAGCAGTCAATGAAGAACCCAGATATCGTTGGAAAAAATTAATAATAAAGCAATTACCGATGAAATGCGATTTTTTCGTATAGGCATGAAGGCATGAATGATGAAATGCAATTTTTTCGTAGGCATAAGATTAGCTGTGACATGTGTCATGTGCTCATGGCCTCTCATTTGCGTGAATTGCATAAACATATGTATAAACTTTAAACACATGGAAGTTCCTGTTGCTAGGAAAGGAACCTGCACTACGAGGAAAGACTACAAATGGTGATGATAACCGAGTAGCTAGAAGAATCATGAGTCTATGGCTACGAGATTGTGGAGAGTGGGCACGCGCTGATGTGGTCGCATGGACGCGCGGACCAACACACCCTGGCACATAAACTGAGACGGAGCGAAGTCGTCTTCTGTTCCGATGGAATCTTCCGTCTAGTCTAGGCTCAAAGGACCCTTCTAAAAATTCTGGAGAAGGTGCTCGGGCACAAAAACTCCAGGTCTCCTACACCCTGGGAACTGAAACACTGGTAGCGATAGAACTGGCATGGGATGGGACGGATCGTACAGAGTTGCGCGGTGCAATGTTTGGTTTGGAGGCGGGAGTGTTAGACAGAGGAGGTTGCCGGGGTCGTGAGCCGGTGCTCGTTTGGGACTGTACCTGTAAAGTAGGAAGGGGTCCCACCCGAACGGATAACTCTCAGTAACTCATCTTTTAATGAGCGCTGCTCGTATTGTGTCAAAACTGCAGTGGACATTTTTCTAGCTATGCTGCTAGGAAAGGAACCTGCACTACGAGGAAAGACTACGAATGGTGATGATAACCGAGGAGCTAGAAGAATTATGAGTCTAAGGCTACGAGAATGTGGAGATTGAACACGCGCTGACGTGGTCGCATGGACGTGCGGACCAACCGTTCCATGTGTTTATACAAATGTTCATGCAACTCGTGTTTATGTAACTGAACATCCTCGTTCTGAGAGCTGGGGGTGGCGCGTGGCATCTCATTTGCGTACGTTGCATAAAAATTTGTATAAACACATGGAACTTCCATGTGTTTATACAAATGTTTATGTAACTGTTGGAGCATGTAACTTTTGTACATGTGCATGCGTATGGCTATCTTATAGAAACAGTTATGTTGTGTCAGTTGGATCGTGCAAGATGGGTCGTGAATTATCTTTATGGTGGTGCTCTATGGAAGAGTGCTTTGAGCAATGGACATCTTTTTGCTATGTCCTTCAGTAGCAGTTGATAGTAGTTAAGGAGTCTAGATCTTTGTTAGCTCAAGCCAATTAGTGATCTCTGTAGTTTATATAGGAATACTGGGAAGCCATTCTTTGGTTGTGCAGGGGCTGCGGAACTGAGTATCAAGGGGCTCTTGATCAGTCCTGAAGGGATTGAAGGGTGAAATTATTTATTTCCCGGGCTTCTTGATCAAACACATAACAAAAAGAGTGTTGCAAGGCCATAAGTTGAGTTCCGTACCACAGCATGATGGTAGGACGTGGTCGTGGTCGTGGTCGCGGTAGAGGCCGTGGTGATGGCAGAAGTGGTAGAGGCAGCGGCGCTTCTGGTCAGAAGAAAAAGGCTGAATTAAAATTCCATACAAGCAGTACTGGAGTCAATAAAACGAAATATGCCAACTACACAGCAGTCAAAGA
>Ga0115008_10003883_pt1 | contig 12378 bp, 13 predicted proteins | sample FraStrMetagenome_FD_87164 | JGI IMG/M metagenome (GOLD analysis project Ga0115008, IMG submission 87164) | Marine eukaryotic phytoplankton communities from Arctic Ocean - Fram Strait ARC3M Metagenome | ecosystem: Environmental > Aquatic > Marine > Oceanic | place: Fram Strait | collected...
TAATAGACAAGAAAGACGAGTTCATACAGAACTTGGCAAGTCGACCTAGTACAAGTACAAGTACGACAAATAATAACAATTTTAACATGAATCAATATTTCGAAGGTAACAAGGGTCTAGATTTCTTAGACGATGAGTCGTTAATGAAAGAACGAGTCGAACATTGTAGATTGATGATGGAGGATACGATCGAAAAACATGGTTTAAATCCAAAGATGATAGCAGAGACGAAACAAGAGCAATGTAAATACCTTTTCAAAGACGAAACAACGGGAAATTGGAATGTCATAAATACGGATACGTCGAGAAATACATTTAGTATCTGTAAGAGGACACAGGATGGTAGAACATTGTATGTTAAGGACCCGAAAGGGAAAATGTTAAAACTGACGATAGACAAGATTGATGTTCATAACAGGACAATGATATACAAGTTATCCCTCGACCAGGACGAAGACACGACATTGGATGAGAAATTTGAATGCTATAACACGTGTCTAACTATAAACACCGATAAATTGATGGACAGGGTACCCGCAAAGGGTATGGTTTGACCCAGAATAATTTCACATGTTCGTGTGAAATTGAAAAATAACAATACTATGCTTTTTTTATATATTGCAATATTTTATCTGCAAAACGAAGTCTTAGCTGTCTTATCATGGATTGATTAGTTTTAAATTTTATATTTTCAAGATTGTTAATATTTGCTATTATTTCGATGGTAATTGCCAATACAAATACCCCGCATGAATTTACATCTGTTTGTTTCGGTGTTTTTGAAGACGCGTCGATTAACTCCCATGTAAGATCTATTTCTTGGTTGTAATCGTTTATTATATTATAAACTTTATCTAGAAAAAAAGAACCGTTGCTATTAGGATACGAATCGAAATATAATATAGATTTATTTTTAAAATCTATAGCTATTAACGACCAGTGATTTCTATCCGCGGATTGCTGGTATTTTGAATTTCTATTCACGGGTACTAGAACTAACCCAGTTTGCTTATTTAAATTCTTATTTTTATGAGGTCTAGACGAATATAACCAAAACGAGTTTAAATAAGAAATATCTTTAGTTTCGATTAATTCAAAAAAAGTGTTTATTATATCAGATGTTAACCATCCGTTTTCGTCTAATAAGGGTGTGATATCTATAGACAAACTTGAAATCATATTTTCAAACTTCTTATAATTTTTAAGAACATCTATGACTTTGTATGTTGGTAGCTGCGTGTTAATTGCAGTTTTTTCAATACAATTATATACATTCATGATTTAATATTAGTATATGCTAGTTATATCTTTTTTTGTTATTCTTCATATGATCGTATTTTAGTTTTAAATTAGGTTGCTCGACGCCGCTTGTCCTGAAAGTCCCACCGTTGAGATGCGTAGCATATCCTTTGACAGGTTCTATTTTAGTCTTAAAGTAAAAATTTTGTTTATCTGAATTTTTATCTCTGTATTCGTAATTTCTCTGGGATGTAACAGATACATTTGGATTCTGTTTTAATTTAATATGATCTTGAGGAGAAGTATAAGATTTTAACCGGGTTTGATATCCTGTTTCTGAACCAGGATTAACTATAGTTAAATGAGAATCTATTTGTTTATCAAGATTCAATTCATTTAGTTTTGTTTCACCGTCTATAGTATGAACGGCTTTATACCCTGCATCTCCACTCACCATGGGTGCAAGATTTGTATCAAGAATAGTATATTCTGTATTTGTTTGATCTGTATGAGCCATTTTATAATTAACGTTAAACCCTGAAGATGCCGACGTTTGAAGTTTCTGTACGTTACTTGGTTTAACATCTACAGGTGCGTCTATTTTAACTTGTGGGTCACAACCCGCAGACACGGAATACAACGGCATTGTTGTTTCTAAATCTGGTAAAACCGAATTATCTTCCGGCATATCCATTGGAGCGTAAAAAGTCGCTCGCCACGAGTTAGTTGTTATCCTATCTGTTAAATGTTTATTTATATCTGAAACTGTTTGATTTTGAACTACAAATCCTGATGTACCGTGACCGCCATGCGCGGTGCCAGGATTTATCCTCGGTTGGATAGAATGAACTTTTGTTGGAAGTCTATTAAGAGGCCCGTGGTGTTCGTAAGAATTTTCTAAAGGAGGTCTAAATGCATCTATCTTTTCTTGATAAGAAGAATGACCGTATCTATCACGTCCGTGGTCTCGTGACTGCGCAAGAACAGCATGTTCGTAAAGTTGCGTGTTAGCCTCTGTATCTAATATAGTCTGCCCTGCGTCTACAACCCAGTGCTTTTTACTCCATTTAAATTCAGGTGGTGCTTGTTTAATATCAGGATATACTGGTTGTTCCAGCATATTAAGTGGCTTTTTAAGCCCTTGTCCTGGCATATATCCCTGCATTTTATTTATGAATATATATTATAGTATAACTATTTTTATAATAAAAAAAATGAAATAGCAATTTAAAGTTGCAAGTAGAATATAACAATAAACTCAACTTCAACTTTTATAAATCACAATGCCTTCTGTATTTAATCCAATTTTTATCGGTCTCCATGGAGATCTAGACTGGTCAAAGGTTTGCATCGATGACCCTGTTAAAAACGAGAACGCCAATGGTAACGTTTGGTATACATCAAGCGTGTATTTCAAAGATGACAACGGTCAAAAGCGATCTATGTTTTTTCAACTTGAAGAACAACAAGTATGGGGTATTAGTGGTATATGGCCTATGGGTACGGACCGCGAAGATCAAATTCTTGATACTTTAGAAGGGTACCAGGTCGCGTATCCTTTAACATCAAGAAACACTGTGCAAAACCCGACAATGACAGAATTGAAAACACAGCAAAATTTTGATAACATTCGTAAAACAACATCACTCGCATTTCGTAAGTTTTGCGAAGCGGAAAAAGATAGGAAAAAAAGTAAATCGAAAGATATACCAATTATCGTCCCTCCGTCTACATATTCATCTTATTTGAATGCAAGCGAAGGAGACGATATAGAAGAAGGGGTAAAACCTATTTATAATTTTTCTACAAAGAAAGATATGGCAACAGGTAAATCAACGGTGGATAAAACTATTCCTATGAAAGCTTATATTAAACTTAAATCTTACAAGGAAAAAGATGGAGAAACACATGCAAAGTGCGCAACGTCTATCTTAGGTCCAGGTAATAAGAATATCTCAGTTTTAAAATACTTACAATTATCTGACGACAAAAAAGAAACCCGGGGAAAAATCAAGAGTGTTATGCTATGGGAGGATATATATTGGGGTCAACACGGAAACTCTACGTATGGTTGCTCGGCGAGAATCAAAATTGTCGAACTTCATTATAACCCCGAGTCGCCGCGCGATATCACAGGTCCTTCTTTTCTAGGACCAAATAACACACCTGAAGAAGAAGAAGAAGACGAAGACGAAGATCTTTTGGATGATTTTCAATCTCCTAAACCAGAAATACCAGTTGAAAATGGTAACCAGCTAAAAGAACTTTTAGCCGATATCTCTATAAAAGATGACGATTTAGAAGATGAACCAAAACCATCTGCAAAGAAAGTATTGAAAAAGAAAAAAACATCTAAAAAGTAAACAAATCTATTTTTCCTTACCAGATTAACTGGTAAGGAAAAAAATAAATATAAATATTACTTAACAAAGTAATAACATGGAAGACATAGAAAATTATTTTAATACAAAGTTTATTAAAGAATTATCAGAAAATGATTTTGATAAGTACGCAGTTTGCAATCTAAAGAATAATAAAATAACAGGAATGTTGTTATATTACGCTCCATGGTGTGGTTATTGTAAAAAAGTAAAAGAACCTTTTGAAGAAGTTGCAAAAACCGCATCATTGATGTGCGATTTTATGGCTTTAAACTGTGAAAAACAAAAACCACAGTATATTAAAATTAGAGACGATACTCCAGAATTGATTTCTGGATTTCCTACTATAATTATATACAAAGACGGTAAACCGTATGAAAAATATAACGATGAAAGAACAACGGAAAAGTTATTAAAAACATGCATGAGAATAAAATCAGCTAAATAGAAAAAAAAGAAATATAAATAGATAGTTTATAAATATTATAAAATATTATTGGTAACAAATCGGAAATATAAGACAAAATGGGCGAGTGTGTTATTTGTTGCGCGCATGTATCGGAAAAAAAAGTTGTTAATTGTTCTTGTAAAAGCGAAGAAACGTTAACATGTAAAAACTGTGCAAAAACGTTTATAATAACTAATAACGATGTACCTCATTGTATGCATTGTAAAACAAAATGGTCTATGAGATTTTTTTATGAAAATTTTGAAAAATCATGGATAGAAGGCAACAAAAATGGATGTTATCGACATTACGATAAAAATAAATCCTTAGAAAGAGAAAAATCTAAAATACCGGAGTCCGCGTCATCTATGATAGTTGAAAGGGAATCGAAAGAATATAAAAAACATTTAAATAACTATTTAATAAGATTGCGTGAATATAGATCTTTAAACTACAGTATAATATCAATGATGGATAGAATTAGATATTTAGAAAATGAAGATGAGAACATAAATAGTTTTTTACAAAAAAATCATAATAAGTTTATCAACCTTGTTAACAACCCAGATGAATGTAATCTTATATCATCTTTGAATCACGTGATTCTATGCTTTAACAATATCGAACAATCCGTCCAAAAAGAGGTTCAGAATATAAACTGCGTATATGATTTTTTATCAAGTGTTACAAATGTTAAAAAACGCAATATTGTATTTTTATGCCCCTGTCCTAATGAAAAATGTCAATCAGGATTAATATCATCAGAAACATTAACGTGTGCTAGTTGTAATACAAAAATTTGCAAGCGATGTAGAGAGATTGAAAATGACGATGAAACTCATGTTTGTAATGAAGATACAGTTGCAAACATTGCTAGTCTGAAACATAATACCAGACCGTGTCCTAAATGCGCTACGTCTATTTATAAAATAGACGGTTGTGATCAGATGTGGTGTACACAGTGTAAAACAGCTTTTAGTTGGAATACGGGAGAATTAGAAACAGGGGCTTTGCACAATCCGCATGCTATAAGATGGAGAAGAGAAAACGGACATGTTAAAAGAGATATAAATGATATACCATGCGGAGGTTTAATAGATGTTAGCGATATACTTATCGTTAAACAGAATGAAGACGTTGAAACCGTTATTAATATTCATAGAAGTATAGCACATGTCAACTATTTGATTAATAGTAAAGTTGATAATAATGATAAGTATGAAATACTTAGACAAAGTTTCATCAAAAATAATATAAATTTAGATCAATGGAAACAATCTATATTTGTTTTAGATAGAGAAAACTACAGACGACAAGAATGTAGACAGATATTACAAACATACAGAGATATATGTGTAGAACAATTACGAAATTTTGCTATTACAACCCATGAGATATTTAACAAACCTGAAAATATAAGAATGGTTGTCCAAACTAAACTTTTTAATGATTTTATAAATAAATACGAAGAACTACGTTTGTTTATTAACGATACAATGCGTAAAGAACTAAAGTGTTTAGGTTCAAATGTATATGATATAATATCTTCTAAAGACAATAAATATATATGGTTGAAGACCAAGTAATTTTTTTACTTCAAAAAGTAAAAAATAAATTGTATGCATTTTTTTTAAGGTTTCCAACTCCAGTTTAAACCAGAATTGCATTTATATTCGTTTATACGCTCGCATGACGCTTGACACTGCCCAGGGTCATCTGTATGAACGCAATAATCCATTTTACACCATTGCGAAACTTCTTTTTTACAATGTTCCTTTTCTTGTTCCACCGACATCGCAAACTCTCTAGAATGTCTATTAAAATCATCCATATGCATATCTAATGGATAACCCTCTCTTACAGCTTCGTCGGCTTTTCTGTTGCATTTACGTTCACAATGCAACTGCATCCCGCTAAAATTATCTTTAAAATGCGTTGAATGCGATCTATGGCAATTACTTAAGCATTTAGAATAATCGATGTGTTGTGTTACCATCATACCGTGAGTATCTGCAAATCCTTCTACTTTGGTATAGTATGCTATTGAAATAAACGTAACAAATATAATTACTATACACAATATAGCTATTCTCATTTATTAGATATACTGAAAAAAAAAATACGACAGAAAAAAATACGAGTTTAAGGAAAATATTTTCATAACATATGTTATGAAAATCAATACAATTAATCCATGCTTTTGTTTGTTCTGAATTCTTTTGCTATAGGAAATCTTGGAATTCCGTCTTCAGTATATTCTTGAAATTTCACTGTCATAAATCTACCAATATATTTTGTTTTATTTTCAAACCAATATTTCTTTTCTTCTCTGACCCCCGTTGGTTTTGCGCTAAATTCTTGGTTGTTTTCAGTTTTAAGCACCCATACAAAATGCTCGGTTGATACTCCTTGGTCAACCTTGCAATCTATTATTTGATATTCACTGTCAATGAAATTTTTATATTTTCTTAATTCGTTGCTACGTTTTCCAATTTTATATAAATTACGAAACGATCTAAGCATTACACCTTCGTACCCTTGTTCAGCGTATTTGTTATGATATTCTGAAACTTGTTTTGGGTTGTCTACGATGTGCGTTTGTACTCTGATTACCCTTGATTTAACTTCATCTGGTAATATTTCAAAAAAATCATCTAACATTTTGAATCGTTCGTTTTGCGGTATTTTACCCGTAGAGTCGACCAAATCAAATACATGAAATTGAATTTGATCTTCCAAATCGTGTGGTTCTGTTCTGGCTAAACCACATATACTACAAATTGTTGTAAATCTTTTATCCTCTGATATATATTCTCCTTTTTTATCATAAAGTTCTAACGAATATAACTCGCCGTCTAACCCGTCGAGTATATTTATATCTTTCCTTGTAACATACTCTTTAATAATAGTTCTTAATGATTTAAACCATGGGTATTGTTTTCCGCTATTTGACGTAATAAGAATTTCATTCTTCAAAGTTTTGCTTATTATAGCTCTCCATCCGTCAAGTTTCGGTTGACAATAAAAATCAGTAGTATGCAATGTAGCAGTTTTTCCTTTACCTTCAATTTTTGAAAAATACTTCATAACTTTGTGCTTAACGCTATTTGAATCTTTTTCATTTTCCAACTCCCATACTTGAGCTTTCATTGGTATCAATAGCCTATTGTTATCTTCGATAATACATGAATCGCTTTTTTTCCTTGAAATGTTTTTATGTTCTTTAGCGCCTATAGCCGCGCCGCTATTTATGTTATGACCACCAGACTTGACTTTTGCTTTTTTAACCTTTTTATACATCTCTATTCCTTTCTTATCGTCTTTTGCGGGATGGTAGTCTTTATCTATGTGTTTAATCCATTCTTTGTTAGCTTCTATCCATGCTTGATCTTCCGGTGACGTTTCATTCTTTTTTCCAATAGATTTCCCTTGAAATTCGCGAGATGATTGGGTTTTCTTACCATCTATTAAACCATATTCTCTATGTAAAGTATTATCAATTACTTCACACTTCCAATATCTTTCTTTGTTTTTCGAATCTATCGTAAAAAGCGTTGGTAAAGTTTTCACCGACATTATGAAAATAAATTTTAGTTACTTTTGTTTCATGCTTTTTATTTATAATTATAAAACTCGTTTTTCTTTGATCTGATTAAAAGTGTAAAATGCAAAGACATGATACATTACCACATGAAGTATATTATTATGGCCACCCAGAACCTTATATACAACCTGGGCAATCTAGGTATCACAATCTAGGATTTAATGGTCATTTACAAATTAGACCTGGGATGCAATGGGGAGGGTTATACCCTGGAAAGTACAAAGGTAATATCGGCGATTATGGCCCCAGACAGACTACACCCGATCAACCTGGGTATGCATATCCGTTAGATACAGATCTACATAACACATACCATGACTCTGTTAATGCTAATAAAACTACTCATTTCGTGGGTTGCAATACTCCTAATGAAAGAAGATATAGAAATAAAAAATGAAAACATCATATCATGTAAAATATAATAAATTGTAATATATATTGTTCTCAAAAATGAATATTAAATTTAAAAAACTTTCTCAAAAAGCGGAGATCCCCAAAAGGGAAACCTCCGGGGCTGTAGGGTTGGATCTTGCAACCACTGGAGATTTTGAAACAGGACCTCACGGTGTAGTGTATTGGAAAACAGCTTTATCCGTTGAACCCCCTGAAGGGTATTATCTCGAAATTCACCCAAGAAGTTCTCTGCATAAAAAAGGATGGATGCTAGTTAACTCTACAGGTATCATAGACTCTGATTATAGAGGGGAATTAAAAATTCCTTTGATCCCGATCGATGTTAAAAATATTTTTAATGGCACGGAAACAGAAATTGAAATTGTAAGAAGTTTTGCAAAAATCGAACCTGGTACTAGAATCGCACAGCTTATTCTACGTAAAAATGAACTACTCGATGTAAATATCGAAGAATCTGATACTTTATCAGAAACAAAAAGAGGGTCTGGCGGTTTTGGAAGTACAGGTTAAATATTATTTTCTTTCTTAAAACAAGAAAGAAATATAAACTTATTTATGATGAACAAGTATACGTTGCTATTAATTGAGGTCTTGTCGTATCGTTGTTATTACCCGGTTTGCAAAATCCATCAGAAAATTTATACATGGATCCGTCGAAATCATAATCGTATTCGCTTTTACCATGCGTTAATTTTTTAAGATCGTCTGTTATATCCTTTGCGTCTGTTGTCCCGTCCGTAGATACATTAAAACTACCATACGGTAAACTTTCTCCGTTAAATTTTCCATAACTATATATTTTATCTTTTAATTCATAATTTGTTTTCCCGTTTGTTCCAGTGCATATAACAGTAGCTTTTGCAATGTTTATAAATTTATCCTTATCACATTTAAATTTAACAACACCTTTTGAATTACCAGGACCTGGATCGAGATTAGCACCTCTTGTATATTCAAAATCAGATAATGTTTTACTATAACGTAAAGATACTACTAACCATGATACAGATATACCAAATAGCATTAGTAGAAATACTATGAATACAATTTCTCCTGTGCTTAACGCCATTTGTTTTTTAGCTATAAAAAAAAATTGTATTATTCAGGAACGCATGTATATATACCATGAAAGTAGTATCCTTGGTTATAATTACCTTTATTACCAGGAGTTACAGGAAGGCCTGATATATTTTTAGTACTGCATGGTAAAGGCCCAGCGGGGTTATTACTATTAGACGCAACAATACCTTTTTCAATGCATGTCTCTTTTCCATCGCACACACCTGCTAAATATGCAGAAGCGTCTCTAGAAATACAGTTTCTCTGTGAAGGGTCGCATTTTTTGTTTACAACGGTTGATTTATTATTTGTTCGATTATTACATATAGGGAATAAAGCACAAGTATTATTATCTGTATTTACACCAAAACACGTCGATCCTGATTTCACTTGACACGTACCAGTGTTATTACCATTTTTATCTGGTACACATGTCATAAAATCTTGATTTTTGTCATTACAGGCGTTTTCATCTGTCATACTGCAAGACACCCCTGGTTGTATAGGGCAATAGTCGCCTCCTGATACTAAACACCCTGAGTTATCTGCGTCTATAGTCCCGTCTTTCTTTAATATAGCAGTTGCTGGTTGGCAAAAACCATCAGAACATTCCATTCCATTACCACAATCCGTCGTATTAGAACATTTAATTTTATTTCCAGGTATACCGCATGTTAAATCTAATACGGAATTTGAAGTACCCGTGCATTGACCGTAAGGATCCTCAACGTCGAAAAATGCTCCAACTATATTAATTTTAGTATTTTTGCCTTTACCTTTACATGTTATTTGTGGATTCCCGGTGGAATCTTCTAATATTATTTTTTCCGAATTAGCATCATACTTTCCAGTAAAAGGATATATGATATTTGCAATGTTATCTTGGTTATTTTTTGTTTCAATAAAATAAACGCCCCCTGCCATGCCTCCTATAGCTAATATAAGTAATATTATTAAAACAACAAACCATGTATCCATATTGTATTCTCTTATTATTTGAATACAACAAAAAAAGATCAAAGAAAAACTTTTTTAACCTTTGAGATATAGATATATAATATATATATTACATATATACATATATTAGTATTTCAAAATGACAACTATTTTATATGAAAAATTTTTAAATTGTCAAGATCATACCCTTGACAATTTTTGGAGAAGCGTGTTTTACAGCTGCGCGATTAATAAATTTCCTAAAGGTGTTAAGTACGATAATAACAAAAATACTTTATCTGTAAAGTACGAAAAGAATAGGAAAGTTAAAATAGATATTTTTCATTTGCAAATGGATGATTCTCTTAAATTATTTGAAAAGTTAATATTTATTTTTAAAGAATTACTTGATATCAGATCGGAATATGATATTAGTATAAGTAAAAAGGAATTTGATGATTTTAGAAAACTTAATGAAATAGATTTAGATATAGAATGGAAAAAACTCAAACCAAAGTCGTTAAAAAACAATATATTAATGGCATTTGTATCAAAAGAAATTAAATCTAAAAATATAGACCAAAGGAAACTGAAAAAGATTTATAACCAATTGCAACTAGGGTTTCTATTTAAATATTTATCAAATGATGATGTTGTATATGAAAAAGGGGAAATTATTTCGATAAATGGGTTCGACTTTGTCGAAGAAACTAAAGAATATGTTTTTATTAATAAAAAAAATGCATTATATAGAATAGAAAAGCAAATAATCAAAACTAATTATTTCCAACAACATTTTGACAGATGGCTCAAAGAATATAAATTAAATTGTATATAAACAGATTTAAATACAACATATACTTATAATATATTATTTTATTACAAAAATGGATCCAAATACAGACCCTGGTATGTCTCCTATTAGAATAGGAGACGTTGTTCAAATTTTATCTAAACATATTAATAATAACGAAAGACCTTACACTAAAACTGTTTTTGAAATAAACAATAAAACCGTTCAAGGATTTTATAACGATATTTTATTAAATATCGCCGCGAAAAACGGAACCGTTAAAGCCGGGCAAGTATGGGGAGAATGGTCGTTTTATTACACTGGGCAGTATATTGAACAGTTTGTAAAACACGTTAAGCATGGTTATATAAATAGAGTTGATCAAGATGTATTAGATTTTTGGATTAAAACATTTAGTACATCTACACCTGAAGGTCTTTTAGAAATGGGTGCTGCTTCTATTGGACACGGATGGAAACTAGTCACTGATGAAATTACGATTAGAAGAAATCTTAGCAAATGGGAGAAAATTTACAAAGATACCGATGACCCTATGAAATGGAGGGAGAAATGTCATGATCACCCTAAAGAATGGTCAACAGAAGAAGATTATATTTTCTGGGGTGTTGAAAAATATAATGATATAGAACAGAAAATTAAATCGTTAATGCAAGTTCCGTCTAATCCTATTAAAACATCGAAAGTACAGACCAAAGACTTAGAGTCGGTTATTAAGTGTAAAATTGATAAAAACGAAACGCCTTACAATAAAGTAGTCTTAGAAAAACATAATATTTCCATTCAAAAATGGTATTCGGATGTTTTACCAGTCGTATTAAAAGAAATAGATGACCCTAAAGAAATCGACAGAAACGAACTTGTCGGCGAAATTGGATTTTTCCATCACGGTAATATTATTCACGGTTTTATGGATTCGTTTAAATCTAAATACGTCTCTCGTCCATCTGCAAAGTCTGTAGAGTATTGGAAAAATGTATTTGAAAAATCATCTGTATATGAACTGATGGATATAGGCCAAATGACTGTTAAACACGGGTGGAGAATTATCAGCGATGAGATTTATATTAGATCGGTAGAATATAAATGGAAACATGTATATAGCGTATCTAAAAACCCTCTAGATTGGAGACAACAAGTAGCAAAGATGAAAGAAGAACACAAAGATCAAAATGAACTTTGGGATTTGGAAACTAACCAGATGATAGCACAAAAAGTTATTACGGTTATAAAAAATACCGTATCAGTTGAATAAAGAATGCATTCTCTCTTTTTTTCATGCAAATTTGCATGAAAAAAAAAACTATTTATAAAATAATTTCATCTATAGCATCTCTAAATTCGGTCATAGTTTTTTCTCCTAAATGTCTTTCCGAATAAAATCTACTAGGAGCCATATCTTGAGGTACGTCATGGTGGCAATCGTGACAATCATAAGGCTCTATATACCCACGAGAATGTGATCCCACGCCGTATTCATTGTGAA
>Ga0115008_10003884_pt1 | contig 12378 bp, 17 predicted proteins | sample FraStrMetagenome_FD_87164 | JGI IMG/M metagenome (GOLD analysis project Ga0115008, IMG submission 87164) | Marine eukaryotic phytoplankton communities from Arctic Ocean - Fram Strait ARC3M Metagenome | ecosystem: Environmental > Aquatic > Marine > Oceanic | place: Fram Strait | collected...
AAAATGTGGTGGAAATCAAATGTAGATGTTGATTACAACAATGTCGACCTCAGTATATTCTAGATTTATGTCTCTTTCTATATACAAAAGATATTTAAGATGAATCATTTCAATTCGAAAATGAAAGCTTTAAGATTCTTATGTGCACTTTTGTTTTAATGAAATGGTTTGTAGAATTATCACGGCAGGCCAAAAAAAGTCAAGCTAAGCCCATTACGTAAATTATAAACGAACGTCTTCTTTTAACTGAGAAGTTTACGAATGTTTCCCTTCTCGTTCCTGCAGTATCATATCTTATGATTATGAGTTAAGACACAATACCTTACGGTTTAATGGATTTTTTGAACATTCAATGATAATTGACAGGAATCAAGAATGTCTTTGTTGCCAAACAACCCTTCAATAAAAGATTTCAATGCTTTTAGAATAGTAATGCTCTCCTCTTCGTTTCTGCAGTAAAATTTCTTATAATTTCAGTTTGAGTCACAATAACTGAAATATTTTTGATTTGTTTTAGCACCCAACGGTATTCTAAAGAAAGCTAATGCTTATTTTTGTCGACGCTAAATGAGTTATACAAGATTTACCTACGAAAATAGATCGGTTACCTTATCAATTATGAGATCATCCTAATACGTGACTTCTTGTGATAAGTCTCTCATGATAATTCAATTTCTAAACCATCTGGGATTGTGAACCAAATACTTTGACTTATTCGATGTAGATGGTGTTTTAAAGTTTCAAATCTAAATTTGCGACAATAAGGTAATTTTGTGCATCTACGAAAATTGGACTGGTAGATTGGCGGAACAACTGTTAAGAAATGTCCTCATCTTTCCAACAATGGAAATACTGACATGCGAATAGATCAAACGGCTCGTAACCTCAATATAGCACTAACTAGTCTCCTAGGGAAAGGTCTCATTACTTGAAGTAAACGCTATATTAATTTTAAGCACTTTCATATACCACGAAACTTCCGTCCTATGTCATTAGTTAACTCAACAAAGACAATCTGAAGTCTGTTTCTGTTTTAATATTTAAATAAACAAGACAAGTTTATTGTTGCTCCAACCATGCAAAATAATTCGTTGAATATTCTTTTACCTTGGGGTGAACCGACTTGTAAATCTTCGTTGCATTTTGACACATGGCTGCACAGCCTCATCACAACAGCGAGAGGTCGATTCTTTTTCGGATTAAGGTTGATCCACGGCTTTTAGCTGTAGCACTTTGAAAAGCTTCTCACCTGGACATTCACTCGCTCGAACAGCTTTCATTCCTGTTTCAATATCCGTATGAAAATTATTCATTTCACAGCTCAATGTTCTCGTAACTCCTCCAAACGACTAAGGATCAACGATCAGTTCTAGCAAGGATCATTTTCACATCATATGGAGAATCCTTTACCGTATCAATCAAACGAAGAAGATCTTTCTCTATCACACTACTGTAACGAAACATCACTTCCATCTCCATTCATGTTATCCCTCAATCGACCACTGAACTGACGAGGCACAAATAAAAATAGCAAAGGCGATGCGCAACGAGCAGGCGTAAACATGTATCAATTGACATGAGACATATTTTGTAGACACACATATAATACGGATTACATAAAATCACTCATTTTGTCAGAGGTCATGCACGTCTACCTCACATGTTCTAAAACATTTACATAATGTACACACATTCATTTCCATATGTGTGTGCACATGTGTTCCTTAATTGTTTGAAATGTGTACTTCGCCAATACTTTATATATTATCAGAAATTCTTCTAACATGTAATAAGCGATAAACAGCGACAACAATGTTTTGCGTGTGTGTTCGCACATGGAACACGGAAGGAGAAAATGCAGGAATAAAGAAAAAAACCTTCAAGGGTCAATCATTGAACGACATAAAATTTGGGTAGGACTTTTCAAATTCAAATTTCAAGTAACTTTTTCTGCGAAATCAATTATGTTTTTCAGGTGCCAACCAGACGATGAAGAGATACGACGAATCATGAGGGCTGAGAATACGGAACGGATGATCAAAGAAAAACTCATGATGGGTTGGACTTTTGATGATCTCAGTTGTTTCGTATGCGATACTCCTCTTGTGGTCAACACTACGGTGCGAGAATTGCCACCAGATGGAACTACAATTGCAAAACCGACATCTTTCAGCGCACAGGCAATTGGTACGTTTATCAAGATAAATATTGATCGATTAGAACTTGTACTTGTGATTCACACTCTGTCTTCAACCCTGGCAATAAAATTGCTAAAAAGCGTTCGATGAAGAACTTGTTCTTCTTCAAAGCTCCGCGATTCATTCTCAATCAAAGCATCGCTTTTGTTACAATGAAGCTGCCAACCTAGACAACATTGCTGGTGTACCGTATTGCGTCGAGTGCCGTAGTCATGTTATTACGAATAGGGACCAAATTCGGTTTTTGGAAGCTTTTGAACGTTCAAGGAATAGAAAGGTGACCGGTAATTTGACTTTTGATTTGAAATATGAGTAGCCTTAAATGTTCCCTGTACACGAGCTTGAATTTGTGTTGACTTAAAAATATTGGTTTTGGTTTAAGGACGAGAGAGGTGACCGGTATCTTGACTTTTGATTTGATGTGAGCTGAGTTTCAAATGAGCATGGTTTTGTTTCAAACTAAAAAAAGTATATGTTTGAGCAAACATACTTTATTGACAAAATATCTTAGTTCTTGTTAGTTGTAAATTGGTTTGCCACATAAAAATAACAAATAAAGATGGAACGACTTATCAAGTCTGTCGATCCACCCCCTTCTCTAACGTTTATATCCAAACTGTTTCAGCTTGTCGTCTTTATTTCTCCAATCTTTGTCAACTTTTACACTGAGGTCTAGATGAACTTTAGTTTCTAGAAATGTTTGAAGTTTCTTTCTAGCTTGAGTGCCAACCGTCTTGATTTTGTCACCTTTTGTGCCAATGACTATTCCCTTCTGTGAACTTCGTTCGACAACAATCTCAGCCCCAATCCGTGTCAATTTCTTCTCATCCTTCTTCGGTTCCCTAAAGCTTTCAATGCGAACTTCACAGCAATACGGAAGTTCTTTACCCAAGTTTTCGAATAAACAAGATCTTATAATTTCAGCGCAGAAAAATCTTCGGAAAAGTTGAAAAATACTGAAGGCGTATAGAATATAAACGAGTAATACGATAAGCTTACCTCTCTGATCGATCACTTACATCTTCAGAATTGTACAAAAAACCAGGACTTTCCGGTATCCATCTTTGTGTTTGTACATCTGTCAAAGTTTTGGTATCCCCAGCAAACATACCTGGTATTGGCCTTCCAAGAGATCTTAAAGCGGCAGGAACATCCTCCCCTCCGAGTAAAATCTTACGAAGAACGTCGACATTGACCGCATTTGCTGCACTTACAGGTAAAATGATTTGAGCCTCTGGTATGTAACTTCTCCATCGAGCTACTGCAGCTTCAGTACTGTACGTTTTTTCATCATCTTTTTCCTGTGCAGCACCTACCAAGTCAATCTTGTTAACTACAACTACTACAGCTTTATTTCCATCAGCCGCTTGCTTTTGAACTTTTTGAAATAGAATATCCGACGGACTGTCAACATAACCAAACGATTATCATATGAAAAAATCAAATACCATATACTCAGTATATCTAAACTTACATGGGAGTGCTGAATAAGTCCGTCACAATTAGCAGAACGTCACTATCCGTAAAAACACTCTTCACAGCCTCCATCATTGTATGCTGAAGTTTATACGCAGGATCACCAATAATGCCAGGTGTATCCAAAAACGCCAACTGACAATTTTGTTCCACAGAAGTTAAAATCCCTAAAATCGCATGACGGGTAGTCTGAGGTTTAGGCGTAGCAATGCACAACTCTTGCTTTAAGAGCGCATTCAGAAGAGTACTTTTGCCCATATTCGGTGCACCAATTATACCAACGTATCCAAATCGAGGAGAAGAAGAAGAAGAATGTCCGCAAAGACGAACGGAATCACGATTCTTGTACGATGCATATCTTTCATATGTTTCATACTCTATCCGATTCTTATAATTTTGTCTATAACTACTGCTCCTAATGCCTGTAAAGAAAAGATTGCTTTGTGACGTCATAAAATCAAATCTACCACCGAAGGAAAATACCAAGTTCACTTTGATTGAAACAATTATGAGGATGAGGATGGCAACCGCAGTGTCGTTCTTGTGAATTAAGAGTCGTTTAAGTGAAGTCAATGGGCTTTTGTTTCTCATGGTCCGTCCGTGTATGTATTTTGTCTGTGAAATGAAAATTGAAAATTTCTTTTTGTGGAAGAGATTTTTGTAGAATATATATGGTGTAGTTTTGAGTGTTTTGGATTATTTGGTGGACTGTGTGATGTGATGTGTGAGTGATGTGTGATGTGATGTGTGATGTCGCAATGTGTGATGGACAGACAGATTTTGTTGAATCCCCGCGCCGAGTGCCGAGTGTCGGGGGTCGGGGGATATCAAAATTCCCAAAATACCGCGGCAATTTAAAATTCGTCAGTCGTCCTCTTCATTTTAGTCACTTTTTGAATTTACTCTAGAACCGTTTTTCATTCGTTGAACCGCAACGTACCTTCTTTCAGGTGGTAACGATGATACTACATGTATTGACATGTTGAGATAATACCTACTACTTAATGGACGTATGTTCGTTTTGATCATAGAAACTTATTTTTGAAGAAAAAGATGTATTAATAACACTTCAGGACAATAGACCATAGCACAGATAAACCAGTAATCAATGTTGCTGGAAATGAAAAGCACACAGGCTAGATACAAACCTTCTCTGTCAAACATTCTTATAAAGAGATTCCAATTACAAAAGTTATTTCCAGTGCATAATGGAGAATTTTATTGTCCTAATGTTATCATTTCAGTTCTGAAACCTCATCAAAAGGAAGGAGAGTGATTTCTATGGAATCATTCAACTGGGACAGTCCGAACTCCTCTTTTAGAATATTCGTTTGGAAATTAAGATGTTTCCGATGAAGATATTGACGAGTGTCGTCTTGCTAGGTTGATTTTGGCAGATGGGAAGTTTCTACCTTGATATGACTAACTTTTTATCTGAAGTTCATCTTGAACTTTAATGAGATATTGAGTTGGGACTAGGGAAGATACTCGTGACTTTCACAATTATTATTGTGTTACTTTTGAAAGATTCGTGTGAATCGGTCTATGGTTCTGTAGGTCGAAATCTATAATTATATCCTACTATCGATCTTTCATAGTTTCAAGACCTGGATACTACATGATAAGATTGAATTAGATGAATCGAGTTTACTTTCTTTCAAGGAAAAATTCCTGTATTCTCCCCAAAATTCCGTCCGAAACCGACCCAGTAATGAAGATCACAAAGCTTACATTTTGACTAATCGGACAGTGTCATTTTCCATTTGGATTTGATTTACATCATACTGTCGTAATGATTCCTCCGACAGAATAATAGGCAAAATTAAAGGGTATTGATGGTACCATCAATTTACAAAATGCACTTCCAACACATGTTTATGCCACAATTCAAGATCTTAGACTAATTCACGCACAACCAATCCGAACAATCGCCATGCCTTCAACGACAATATTCGAAGTACAAATCCACTAACGATGCGATACCTTCTTACGAGCCATTTACAGAGGACTAAATAGCACGCAAATACCTATCTGACTATCTATCGGTAGTATGATATGACTTCACGCCACCACACGTATAAAAACTCTATCCATGTATGTTCATGGCGCTTTATCACGATAATATGATTTGTATGTAGCCATTCGTGAATTTGTCGTATCGCATCATGAACGTACGTACCATTTTGCCCAACAAGTCCTACCTTTAGCCGGTATGTAATACCGAAGGGTTCTATTCTCTTTCCTACTTTATTTTCCTCGTAGAAGCCTATTTCTTCCTTTTCTATAACAATTGGATTGTGAGTGCAGTCATTGATTCCATATCCAATGATAGCCCTATCAGGATTGCCGACAACTTCAGCAAAAGTAGACGGAAAGTGAATGGCAGGACAGGCATATTCACCGAACAAATTGAGTGTATACTGAGTATTTGCCCCTCCGTTATCAAAGCCAAGGCAAAACCAGCCACTCCTAGCAACGATATCAAAAGGGAGGTTCGGTGTGATAGGCAACAAATCTGCTCAGGTATTGTTGCCTAAGGATTTTATCATTGTATTTTGATCGGATATCCCGACGCCACCATGGGTTGTTGAATGATGTGGTTTTTTGGTGTGAAATCCCGACGTTAACCTCCTTGCCTTCGAGATCGAGCCGAATGCAACATGATGTTCCGTGGTCTTTATCACCAAAAAATGGCGACGTCTCGGCGTCCGGGCAGTTTGTAATCCAATCCTTTTTGCTTGCCTTTTCATTCTCGGATCATGTAATGATCGTGTTGAGAGAGTCTGGCCCATCAAAGGTTGGCCTTGATATTGCTCGCGAAGAAACCTGATAAAAGTTCCATGCGACCGAACATACTTTCAGAGGTTTTAAGCTGAGAATATTCATGAGGCGAAGGCCAGATTTGAAGATAATGATCCGTGCCTTATTCGTGGGTTTGAGTAGAGAATGACGTCCAGACCGTCGTCGTAGATGTTTGGATATTTGTAGGGATACGATAAATTTCGACCGGTATACTCAAAAATACCATCTTCTGCCGCCTGAGTTTTCCTCCTTATCTTAAATCGCAGCACATATTGGGTACAAAATCCATAAATCCACCCCTCAATCAGAACGAGGCGACAGTCTCCAGTGAATTGATGCCAATACTTTTAGTTCCCACTCACTGGACCAGCGTTGAGATCAATGAGGACAGAGTCAATATCTTTCAGATTCTCATCTAACAGGGCGACGGCATAGTACACCACAGCTTCACCCCTTTTATAAAGTTTAACATGTTCCGGTCCAAAACATTTCCCACCCACGTTAGCACTGAAGAAACCTACACACCGCACCGCTAGATCTCCTCCTGTCAACATCTTCAAATCACCTTCGGAAAGATTATCCGGATCATCATCATCCCCATCTTGAACGGTATTGTGAAGGGGCGATATGGACGGATTCTGTAGGCTGCCAGTTATAAACTCCCTCATTTACACCTTTACCATAACTTGGCTTACCGCGAAATTTCCTACCCAAAATGGACTTCGTCTTTGTCATATGCCAGCCACGAGTCATGTGCCGGTCATGTCCGTCTTTACGGGACCCCTGCGGGATTCAGAGTTATTTTCATTTTTATATTATAAAATAAGATTTGTATTTTATCACCATACTACAACGCGCATACGGTATAGTAATATTACTACCTACAAGCTATCCCAGGCTATAATAAACCAGCTATCCCAGGCTGTTATCAATATCAATTACCCCGAGCACCAATATATCAGCTGAAGACTGTCCTTTTAAGATCCACCGGGAAGAAACTCAAAGTGACAATATCGGAAAGAGTGATCGCTTTATTAAATTCGAAGTATCTATCGACCCCAATGATGCGAATGGCATCAAATCGTCCATTCACTTTCACAAATTATATTCGGATGAACCTGAAGATGTACTCCTCTTCTACCGAAACTATAACAAGTTGGTCGATGATATCGGAACTGAAGAAGGCGAAGCAAGGTTCCGGCTTTTCAATCTTGTGCTTGGACCAGATGCTCAGTCTGATTGGGACACAGTACTTGAAGAAATAGGAGAAGGAAGAACCCAAGATGATTTCGTTGATGTGTGTGAAGCTTTTCTAGTAAGCAAGGTAGATCGGGACTGTGCGATAAATACAAAGGAATGGTTAAATCAAATAAGAAAACCTAGGGCAATGACTGTTCGGAAATTCATGCAGAGAATTAAGCAGATAAACAATTTGTTTCAAGTTATGCCGTTACCTGAAGAAGGAAGCACAGAAGATGAGAGAATCGACGGTTTTAACGAAGCGGAGCTTAGAAATTTTTTGAAGAAAGCCAGCCCTCGCGGATGGCGTGATACGCAAGAGAAATCAAATGTCAGGTTCAATACAATCTCGGAACAAGTACAATACTATAAGAAACTACGGAATATTGATGAACGAAGCAATAGTAACAATAAACCCAAGGGCGGCACTTAAAGTAAGCATGGGAAGGAGAAAGACAGGTCAGAACGTAGCAACAACAAACTTAATTACGACGCTCCTTGCCCTATACATGGAAAAAGTCATACGCTCGGTCAATGTAAGCTGATTCACTCTGAGGAGGACAAATATAAGAATAAAAAAAAGAATAAGGTTAATGACAATCATGGAAGCGATGGCAGTAAGAACAACGGGAAGAACCACCGTTATCCGACTAGAAGCAGTCACAGCAGTAACAAGGAAACTAATAATGTCGAAACTTGGTGTAGTGATGACGAATCCGAGGAGGGGTATGCTATCGAGGAAGAGCTGAATATAATTGCAAAGGACATTGTTGAGAACGAAGTCCAGCAATCTCTCAAACAAATGTCAAACTCTACCAAAGGATCCGACGTTCGGGTACTCCTTCACGTTCTTAATCATACAAAACGATCCATTGTACTCGGTTTGTTTGATAGTGGAGCAACGAATAACTTTGTCAGCAAGTCTACCTTAAGCACGTCGATCATAAGCTTGAGCCAGTTAACATCCGTGTGAAAGGACGTTACAATACTACAGTCATTAAACATAAGGCGACATTTGACGTGCGTCTACCGGACTTCACGACATCCAAAGTCGTGAGGGATACGGCCCTTGTTGAAGACGACAACGACGTTGTTGGTCGTCATAACATTATCGTTGGGATCAACTTTCTTCGGGAACTCGGTATATCTTTCGACTTCTCACGTAGTATCTTTAGTTGGGACGGCGTCGTTACCGCAATGAAGACGATCAATCTAAATGAAATCAATGGTATAAACGATGAAGATCCCAGTGATGCCGACCTTCCAGCATTCATGAAAGTAGCGACAAAGAAAGCAGCTACCTCCTTCAAACCTAACAGGAGATGATGCTCCAACTCTTTTCAAAGTATGAAGAACTATGTAGTGGAAAGCTTGGAAAGGTTCCGGGACCTCCAGTCAGTTTAAATTTGAAGAAAGACGCAAAACCCTTTGCTGCCAGGCCTTATACTATTCCAAAGTCAATGGAAAGCATTGCAAGTCAAGAAGTTGCCGAACTTATCAAGATCGGGGTGCTTGAAAAAAATACACAGACCGAGTGGGCATCCCCTTCTTTATTCCGACCAAAAAGGATGGAGGGGTCCGTTTCATCTCCGATCTTCGCAGATTGAACGCAAGCCTCAAAAGACATCCCTACCCATTACCATTGATTGATGATGTCATTTGGAAGATGAATGGATTTACGTTCGCCACCTGTCTTGATTTAAATCGTGGTTATTATAATTTCGTATTAGATGAAAAAAGCAGAAAGTTATGTGGCATTATCTTGCCTTGGGGGCGCTATGCCTATGCTCGGCTACCTCAAGGTCTCATGCCGTCAAGTGATATCTTTTAATCAAAGATGATGCACATCTTTGGTCCTTTCGAAGACATAATGGTATACATTGACAACATTATCTTGTTTACAAAGGGATCTTTTGATCATCACGTCAAACGTCTTGCCTGTGTCCTTGAACTCCTTCGCAAAAATAATCTCCATGTTCATGTGGAAGAAACATTCTTGGCAAGCGATAAAGTCGACTATTTGGGATATACGCTAACTACATCGGGTATTAAACCACAATTAAAGAAGATCCTACCCATCCTACGCTTTTCAAAACCGAAAACAGTCAAACAGCTTCGTGGTTTTCTTGGAACTGATCCATCATCGTTCTCACATCCTCGAGCCTTTAACAAGAATCAGTTCAAGCAACAACAAGTTCTTAAATGGTTGGGGAACGGAACAAGATCAAACTTTCACAAAGATGAAATCCCTCATGGCCCGACAAGTATTGCTCCATTTTCCTGATTTGCCGAAGCCCTTCGATTTCTTTACCGATGCGAGTGCGTACCAGCTAGGTGGTGTTATTGTCCAAGACAACTTCCCAAATGCCTTTTATAGTCGAAAATTAAATACAGCGCAACGGAACTACACAACCATGGAAAAGGAACTCCTATCAATTGTGGAGACCGCCACTCACCATCGTAACATTCTATTTGGCTTTAAAGTAATCTTCCATTCTGACCATAAAAATCTAAGCTTCGAAACTTTCAAATCGGAACGCGTTCGTCGTTGGCGTCTTCTCTTGGAAGAATATGATTACACCTTCAAGTATACTCCGGGGAAGGACAACATGATCGCAGATATGATAAGTCGTTACCCAATCATCCGCGTTGATAATAAGGACATTGAAGTTATGACTACTGTGGAAGAAAGTGATGAATTTCCTCTTGATTTTTCTGTAATATCGAAACACCAATTGCAAGATAAAACTTTGAAACAGATGTACAACACCTCAGTTACTTAGTACGTTAATGGTAACCAACTATCTTTCATCAACAACAAAGTCGTGATTCCATCATCACTAATAACTCCGATCATCACTTGGTATCATACTAACCTCAATCATCCAGGTGTCAACCGCACCTACGAAACCATCAACCAACATTTCACTTGCAAGGGGCTCAAACACATCGTTAATAACTATGTTACATCCTGCCCGATCTGCATAACACAAACATTCAATTAAAAAATATGGTCATCTTCCACCAACCACTGCTGTTTTCCGTCCGTGGGAGTGCGTTCATGTCGATTTACTTGGTCCCTGGACTTTTGTCTGCGCCGCCGGTCAGACTCATCAGATCCGTGCAGTTTCCATCATAGACAACGGTTTACGTTGGTTGGAACTCCATGAGTATCAATCCAAATCGTTCCCTCATTTTTGATCGAGAGTGGTTGTGTCGCTATCCCCGTCCACGAATGGTGGTTTTCGACAACGGGACTGAATTTTCGTCAGAGTTTCATGAGCTATTACTAAGCTATGGCATCCAGCCTAAATCAACTACAATTAAGAATCCACAATCCAACGCTATAGTCGAACGCGTCCATCTCACAATCAGCAACTCACTTCGTGCTATGAATTTGACCAATCGCGCTTTCGACGATACTACCGTGCATGGCGTCCTACAATCAATAGCATGGTCGCTTCGAACCACAGTCTATACATCGCTCCGCACATCCCCAGGACAGCTTGCTTTCGGACGAGACATGATCATTCCAGCAACGTATTTAGCTAACTGGCACCACATCCACACCCGTCGACACAAGAATATTTTATATGATAACGCACGCGAGAACCGTCAGCGCATCGACTACGACTACAAAGTCGGTGACTTCGTCTATGTTTTAACCAAAGCCATCAATCAAAATCTAGCACCCACAAAACAGGGTCCTTTTCGTATTTTAACAATCCACACCAACGCAACAGTAACAATCCGTCGTTCTGCCCGCGTCACTGAGCGCATCAACATTCGCCGTCTCTTCCCCGCGCATGTTCCTTAACTCAATTGTTTCTTCCTCTATTGTTGTGGAGGAAGCGAGTGTCATATGCCAGCAACGAGTCATGTGCCAGCCATGTGAAGTCACGAGTCATGTGCCGGTCATGTCCGTCTTTACGGGACCCCTGCGGGATTCAGAGTTAGTTTTATGTTTATATTATAAAATAAGATTTGTATTTTATCACCATACTACAACGCGCATACGGTAGTCTGAGAATCCAACTTTTTTCGTAAATGAAACTGGATATCCTCCATAAACTCTGGAGGTATCCACCTCCTTTCCGGTACGGCACCCTTTGAACGGTTCGTGCGTGAAAATAAGGGTGTCGGTCCAGCCTCGTCAAAATTTAGAAATTGTCTGTCAGAAATGTTACGATTTATGGCAGCAAAAGTAGTAGGATTATCATTGATGAATGCTATCCCATCGCCAGCAGCAGCTGAGGATGATACATAACCTTGTACGAATAGACGACGATGATGGATTAATAAGAAGATTGTGATGCTGCAGGCAACAAATAAAAGGCCTACTCGTACTTGTTTGAGACAGCGAACGGAGGTGCGGTTTCTAGGTTTGATTGTGATTGTGACCATAGTCACGTAGCCTGCCTCTTTCAATACTACCGGTAGGTTATATGTGTAAGTACGTGTACGTGTATTTATTTAGTAAAAGATATTCATGATGTTGGCACGTGCTGACATTTCTCGAGTTTTCGCATTTGAGTTTGTGTTTATTGCAGTAAGATGTGCTGTGTATATGTGTGCGAGACGTGGAAACGTGAGACACTAGGACATAATTAGCTTTACGTCCATCAGCAGCAATAGTGGATAAGAAATAGAGATTTCAGTTGAT
>Ga0115008_10003885_pt1 | contig 12376 bp, 11 predicted proteins | sample FraStrMetagenome_FD_87164 | JGI IMG/M metagenome (GOLD analysis project Ga0115008, IMG submission 87164) | Marine eukaryotic phytoplankton communities from Arctic Ocean - Fram Strait ARC3M Metagenome | ecosystem: Environmental > Aquatic > Marine > Oceanic | place: Fram Strait | collected...
TGCATGGGTCAGAGAGGTCTGGTTTGATGACTTTGTTATGCCCACTTAGATTATTCTAATATTCAGGATAACTTAAAAAATAATGTGGTATCTTTTTATTTGAATATTTATCTTTTGAAAAGATTGCAAATCTACGATAGGAATGGAACCATTTTTATCAAATTGTGATTCTTAATTATATGATTGCATCTTTATATAATCGAACTTTAAAAATACAGTTACAAATATATACTACAATACAAATTGTATTATACAATATAATACAATATTATATTTTAGCAACGATGATGCCGGGTATTGACCCATCCCAGGTGGACTCATCAGCACAACAAGCTGCGTACAGCTCTCATCAACCATCAGTGTCCGCAAGCATGCTCCCGCCGTCTGGACCTTTCCTAAATCTTCAATCTGGCGTGCCTAACTCAATGCCGAGCCCAGCCCCTCCGAGTTCTGTCGCACAAGTTCCACCTCCAGCTTCAACAGTTACAAGCAGCATGTTTCCGATCTCACCTCCAACAGCAACAGTAACACGTCCTGTTGTACAAACAGTCTCCTCGACTTCACCCGTATCAAGCTAACTCCTATTTTTTTTTATAATATTCCTGTTGACGCAATTGCTTGTGTCATCCATTCTGTAAATTAACTTCATTTTTGAAAATAAAATTTCTTTTGCTCTTTGCAAAGATCAAAAAATATAATTGAATGAGCTAGCTTGTAATCTGGCCATCTTTGTGTACCTACTCGTGTCAGCTATTGTCCGCAGCTGGTGCGCCGACAAGTCACCAAGGAGATCGAACTCATTACATCAGCAGTCAAGTGATAGTTGAAACTTAGCAAAGTCTTTTTGAACGCGCATTGTCACGGCAATTGTGAGCATATCTCGCAGATATAATTGGTTAACAGCTAACCCTTGCGGGGAAAGTGACCAATTAGTTACCCACTTTAATTTTGAAAAAATGGCTTAAGCGAAGCTTCGCGACAAAAATTCAAATTTGAGATATTTTGACGCGAAGCTTCGCTTCGCGCTTTTAGCTTCGTTTCGCTCAGCCATTATACACAAATTGAAGTAAACAATAAATTGGTCACTGGTAGCAGGAATTTGTGGTCACATGAAAGCCTCGCTTTTGAAGATGATTCAAAACGCAAAACCAACAAGACTAAAACTCTTCAAAGACTAAATTTCCGCCGTTTATTCTAGTCATTATCACTCTTGTAGGAAAAACAATCGCGTCGCTATATTCAGAGTATACTAATCCCTTTGAAGTGGAGGCCGTATCTTTCTGCACTAAGTGCTCTTTAGACTTATCTGCGTTTAGGCGGCGCGCAGCGGAAATAAACACATCTGAAGGCACTTTGCTGGAATCACAACCAACACAAACCCGTCCCATTTCCTCTTCCTCCCTTCTTGCGCGAAAGTTCCGACATGCAGCTGCAGCAAAATAAGCAAAAATGACAGGCCGTTTCCGAAATGGCGAAACAATTTTCAAATTATCTTAATTGATAACAACTCAGGTTGAATCTCTTGAATGATTTTGATTTTTAGATTATTTTTCCATCAACGTTTAACTGAATAACAAAATCCGCCGTGAAATTGCAAATCACCACTTTCAGAATAACTAGCAATCGATCTTAATTCTCGCACATTAGTAGCACCTTTGTCATCGAAGGAATGTCGGTGTGCGTGAATCATCACTGCACCACCAAGCAACACCAACAATTGTGAATTGCGGCATGCGAATTCCGCACATTCATTCATACACAGTCAGATTCTTCGCATTTGATATAATTCTGTTTACATAACAAATCTAATAAATAGAAAATGAGCTTCCTTACGAATAACTCATTCACGATTCCAGAGTACAGCAATTAGGCACTTGTAGCAACAAGTCTCAAGTGGCGAGCGATTGGTTTGTTGCACCTGTCAAAACGACGCCACCAAGCGATACTTGAGTCGGGAAAAGACTCCGGTTTCGCTGCCTAGTACTTTAGGAAGTACTGCTGCGCATTCAAAACAACTGCGAGTACTTGCGGATTAAACATTCTCAGATCCGATCAATCAAAACCGTTTTCTGATTCTCCTGAACCTCATAAAACCAGAATCATTAGCGTTAGTGCGAAAATAACGGCAGAATTTTGATTTATCGATAAACCATAATTTCCATTTTTTTTACTTGTCTCAGTCGAGCTAAGCGCGTGTCGTTAACTCTTGAATGAGTTTACGGATGACTGGGAAAGGGTTCAGTTAATCTGAGCCTCTCAAGTTCAGCCACGAGTCTGAAGTGGCAGAAGGAACGCATTGATTTTCCCGACGCGTAGATTTAAAAAAGAATATTTTGTTTTGTAATTCTGCTTAATCAGTCTCGTGAGCATAATTCGACAGTGGAAAGCTTCATCCTGAATAAAGCACTGGCTATTTATTTCCGGAGAAAACGCGAATTCATATCACGTATCAATAATCCTTCCTTTCATTCAAATTTGGACATGAATACTTTTTTTGGAAATAATAATATTTCATTCTGAGAAGAAACCTTAACGCCAGTTTTTTCCACTTGGCACGTGGACACGGCAAGGAATTCAGATTTTCTTAATACGATGGTCCTTGAATCCAAATAGGAAGTGTTGACACTCGAAACGTCAATAGAATGGTAACTCGGCGATTCTTTATTTTCAATTGAAATTTGCGCCCTACCTTTGTTTTAAATTCCCGCTCTGGAATGTCTCCGACAACAGGATTATGATTCTTGATTGATATTATAACTCAATTAAATAAAATTGAAATGAGCTGGTTGTAATATTATCATAATATCTAAAGAAATAATGATCTTTTATCATCTATAAATATGTCTTAGATCTTCTGTTGCGGAAAATTAATTTAAAAAGATATGAGTTTTACTGTAATTAAAATCCATACTCGTTCCATTTCGATTTCAATTATATACAAAAAAAGATATTTTTGTAACATTAGAACATTTAAAATTAGGAGTGCGGGTTCCACAACCAGCTGAGCGGAGAGAGATCAAAACTTGATCCGAGAAGCTCAGAATGTTTGTGCACTTGTGGGCGCGCAAATGGTGCACCTCATTGACCATTTGCACAAGGAGAAACAGATCTAGCTTTGTTATTCCAAAATGAAATTTCACATATTGCACTTTGGATCCTCGACAAGCTGTTTTACGCTCATCATGCAGCGATCAAAAATCTGGTGGTGTTGAAAAAATTCTACCTGGTCGAGAAAAAAATGACCAGCAGCAGCGCGCCAGTGTGGTGTATGGACTTACACTACCCGACTATAGCACCGCTCTGGACGGAGCTTCTTGCTCAAACATCGATGTCAATACTAAAATGTTAGGGTGGCTTACAAAACGTACAATAATGAATAGCGCCGGAAAATCGCTCAAACGCTGGAAATGAGATCCTTGAATTTGGGAATGCTAATCAAGTGTCGCCGCAGCTTTTTGATAGACCTTGGAATTTCGTGATCGAGGCTCGTAGATTTATTACAGTGGCTTTTGATTCGATAAATTGGTTGAGATAATGCGAGGCAATAATTGCGGCAATCTTGAGAATTGTAATAGCCGGTTGATCAAGCCCTGGCGGCTATTTTTAGCGCCGCGTGTCGCCGATTAGGACAAGAAAGACAAGAATCAGAGCTCAATTGACGCCAAGGCCAATTAGCTCATCCGCGGATGATCTGCGCGCAACTACTTCTGCTCCTGGGAGAATGAGCTCGCGCCAAATTTTCGCCTCCGACCACACCCGGAAATTAAATCTGATCGCGCAAGTCCAGATATCTTGATACGAGAATCCGGGAAATTGAAAGGATCCGGAAAGAAACGGATACAGGGGATTTATTGCCAGAAAATGGCATTCTACGTTTACGACACTCATGATTTCAAGGGTGAATTTTCCTGCTCTAGAAACCGTAATACACTTTTGACAAGAAGGATTTGAGAAACAAGGAAGTTGAGAATATTTTGTACAATTATTTATTATTGATGTATTCTGGATAATTTATTGATGTATTCTGGTGATAATTTTCTGATTGATTCGTACATCTTGGTATATTATATACCCACAGATGTTTATAAATAACGCGTATTATCAATTTGCCAGACACAAGATTAACAATTGATCATTCGATGTCAAAATAGAATATCTAAAAACTTTTAAATTCCTGATGAAACTCTTGTTCTAAGAGCCTGCACCTCCAAATGGTGGTGCCGTTTGCCTTTGCGACCACCCTAACGCTAGTGGCTCGGAATGAGCTGGGCGCCGGCGAGACTGACACCAGCGGCGCTCGAGCTCGTTTCGCTACATCGCCAGGCCAGACCGACTGGAGCCACTAAATAGCTGCCACTGCACACATAGAGCTCAGCAGAAACCAGCTGGACCAGCCTAATACCCTTCACACTTCTCGAAACGATCGACAGTACTATTTCCAGCTGATAATTCTGCAAAACACAAAGAAGAATAGCTAGTTCAGAGAAACATTCAAAAGAAGAAAGAGACCCTTAACGAAACTGCAACACAAAATGAACCCAACTGGAGAATGGCCGTACCCTGCTGGACTTCCAGGATGGCCAGGCGGACCTGGAGGAGAAAACGGCAACGGAATGGTAAGTAGCTACGAAAGCATAGAAATACGTTAACGAATTATCTGCTAAAGCCGCTCGGTCGGGCCATGAATAGAGACTGGGATCACCCTGCGATCAGGGCAGACAAAAAACGCCAACAAAAGGACTCTACCCGTTTTTTTCAACTTGACTTTTATTCAGTTTGACGTGAAACGCAGAAACATCTCCATCGCGGGCCGAGTTTTATAGCTCTCATTAAATGGCTTGTTTTAGCCGATCATTATATTCGAAAGTGAAACCGTTTTGACTTTACGAAACTGAATTTTCATAGATGTAAGCAAATAAAGAGCCCGGTGCAGAAAGGGCCAGCGGCCGCCACCAGAATTTTTTACAGCGAAGAGATTTTGACAGTTTCAAGTGTCTCGCAAATTTGGATTTTCGGGCAAGAATGGAAGCTCGGATTTATCAGAAATTTCAGGATTAGCTGTCAGACCTTGAAAACGCGCGGTTTTTGGCGAGAGTGACTCTTTTATGATTTCACATTCCATTTCATAAAAATTATGCGAGTTTAAGAGTTTTAACTCGGGAACGGTAAATCGTAAAAAAATAAATGCACTCGTATATTTGATGAATATTGCTGGAGCAATAAGCGAGTCGCTGATGACAATAATGAACCCCTTCCGAAATGTCAGGGTCATAACAATTAGCTATTTCGAGTTTCAATAAAAACCACGTAAAGCTAGAGTTGAGCTTTGATCATCGCCAGGATACTCAGAATAGGAAGTATTACGGGGGGACCACCATAGATGTCGATCAAGTGACTTGACTCAAGTGCGAGTACTTATTTAAAATGATAGCTTCATCACACGACAGTTAAGTGTTTTCCTGTTTGTTTTGTTTCGCAACTTTCGTGAAATATACAAGCTAACGCACCTGCATAAGAAATCAAAGCAAAATTTTGTTGATTGTTTCAGCGAAAAGGGTTTTCGCGGTGCCAATATTTGCGAGATGCCAATTTTGCAGAGCAAATATAATAGTAGCACCAAGATAAATTTATCTCCTTGCTTGATGTTCGCCGCTTTTGATCCTGGTGCAATCTTTCCGCAAAGCAATCACAATCACGAGCTTAATTTTCATTGCTCTTGGAAAACACTTTCTTGAATTTTTCGTCGAATAACAAATTTATGCGAGATAAAAACGTTTATCAGGTTCTTAATTGCGTAGAATTCAAGTGCACGGTCAATTTGGTCAGCTTCTTCGAGGACAATGGGGCTCTTTATCAGTTGCTACAGCTGCGTTATCACTCGCTTATTACTCGCCCTTAACACGTTCCACTCGAGCGGCGGGATATCCTCTCTACAGATTCCTTAGAGAACTTGGAACTTCGTGGTCCAAAAGTTTCCGGGAATTCCTTTTGCAAGCAGGGGAAACGTAATTTGCGCGGCAAAATGAGCACCTGAAGAATTATGCCCCCAGAACGGGCAAACAGCATTTAGCGTCAATCACGTGGCTAAACAAGCCTGAAATTGAGATGAATGTACACCTGTTACTTCTAACAAGAGTTTTCAAATTGGAATTTTTCTTTAAAAAAATTTGGCTGTCAGAGTGAAACAAACAAGGAGCGAATAATAAGTAATGTTGGCGTTGAGTATTGCATTATCTTCCGCCAGGGCTGATAGGACGCGATAATGTCCTCTTACTTGTCCAGCTCAAAGTACCATTTCCCGAGCTAGTTCAAAGTCTATCTACAAAACAATACTCCAGTATGTACCCCCACCAGTCGGTGAATCCTTTAACCTGTGACAGTATCGCCGCCACTTGGTGTCACCAACGTGTCATAAGCTGTCATGAGATCACCTAACCTAAGCTCACATTAGATGATGTCGTTAGACGTGAAAGATGAACCAGCTGGGGAAATATTTTTAACTTGAAAAATCTCGATTGCGCAATTGCAATTGTAATTGAAGCGACTCCATTCCACAAACATTAAAACGCGCTCAATAAGGTGATTCGAATTTCGCGCCTCGCGCCGAGCTCGAGTGGGCCTCCTCGAGTGCCAATCAACAAAGTGCCTTCTTATCCTAACACCCTTAGTCGTGGCACGTGGGAGGTCCTGCAAATTGCCACTTTAATTAGGCATTTCAGGCTCTATTTAGTAATCAACCTTATTTGTACATTTCGTAGAAGAATATGTTTTAGAATGCGCCCAAATAAAGGGAATACGAATTCTCATGGAAATTTATTGAACTTTCGGGTGACCCTTAATCCTCCCGTTGATTATCTGGATTTATTTTTTAAATTCCATAATATTAATATTTTTATTCAGATGTATCCAGGAATGCCACCACTGGGAGAATTTCCAAATATGCCGAATGGCTTCGCGGATTACGCCAACATGCCCGGATGGCCTGCTGGATATCCCAACATCCCTGGAGGAATGGTAAGTAAACTGTACAAATGGTAACGTGGTAGTACTGTGACTCTTTGGGCACACTCCCGGTTCCCGGAGGAGTCCCTTTCCACCTGCTGACAGTTGGCAAATGTCACTGCGCAATTCAATTTAAAAATTTCCCCTCGAATAATTTTCGAATTCTAGATGAACCCTGAGCTTCTCCGAGGTCTCGCGCCGGGACTCCACCCTGGTGCACTTCTCAAGACACCTGAAGGGAGAAAAATGAAGAACATGGGTTCAATGAGCCCGGAAGACCGAAAGGTGTTTGACGGCTCGCCTCCTGGAATGAAAATCAACGAGGAGGACCTTTCGCCGGAGGAGCGCGAGCGGCGAGAGAAAGAAAGAAGGTATAACTCCAAGTAATTATACTCAAGTTTCATATATAAATATTTGAAAATAAGATGATAAGGAAGTTGTTTTCAAAACAAAAAAATCTTACGATCAGGATGCAAATTTAAACTAGAATTTCAAAATAAACCTCAGCTCCATATGGTGCTCTTTATCGCGTGGATTTTTCGCGATATTGGTTTCTAAGTTTGCGGTTGAAACTGACGCTCGCAGCTGGGAAAGATAAGCGTAGTTGTTGTCCATTGTGGCGATTTGGGTGAATGATTCGAGGATTTTCATGATGACTTTAGCTTCATTCAAATCAGGCTCAGGGACACAAGGGATTACGTCTCTCATCCCCGGATTATACTGACAGAAAATAGGACTTTCTAAAAAATGGAATGTAGGTCGCACACCTGATCACAAGTGGTTTTGTAAACAACCCCTAAACACATCAATAAACCGCTCTAAAGAGTGTTTATATAATTGATATCATATTTAGCCCTTATCTTTACTTAGTGCTCACTTAAGACTTGCGAACAACGCCCGCGAGCGTCTTCGGGTCCGCGATATCAACGAAGCATTCAAAGAGCTCGGGCGCATGTGCCAGATGCACACGAAATCGGACAAGCCGCAGACGAAGCTCACGATTCTCCAGCAAGCTGTCCAAGTCATCGTGCAATTGGAGATTGAGCTCCGAGGTAAGATACAGTCATTTTCACGGGAGGCGGGCCTGTTGATGTACCGCTTTGTTTACTTCTTTCGTAAACTTGTCTCACTTTTAGCTTTTTTGAAGTGTTTTCCCTCAGAAACAAAATAATGCAAAAGTGGATGAGAACTGGCCCCTGTCTCAGTATTTTGACAGGTCGCGAAGTCGGACGGTTCTCATTAATTATTACTCCGCGCGCGTGAAAAATAAGCGGACGGGCGAAAGCATCAAAGCCCTTCCGCCGGCACCTGCATCGGGCAGAATACACAGAAAGCAAAATCTAAGCGACAGTTAACGCAAGTGTGTTGGAAGTACTTTTCCATCTGGAAATGTCAAGTCCTTTTATTTATGCAAGAAGAATATTCAAATCGCGTCCTTTTAAATGAATCATAGAAGCCGTCTATGGTCTTGAATACAGGAACTAGATAGCGAAAATAAATACTTTCGTGCTCCTTTTTTTCGCAGTCCTGATGGTGAATTAGTGTAACAAGATTTGGCGCGCGGGAGCTGGTGTAGTGTCGCGCATAGGATGTTATTAGTCAGCTGTTGTGGGGTCGCATGAAGTTGTAAGCACCGGTTGGAGAGTCCTGTCACTCGAATCCGAGCTTCACCTCACGCGAATCGCGCGAATCTTGAGCCCCATCTATCTACTGCAACACATGCATACAGGGCTCCCATTCGCCATCAAGCAAAGATCACATGGTGCCGGGTCAACACCAAGCATTGGCGGGCAGTCAGCAGCTGAAATCTGGCACCGCGGGCGCGCAGGTCCCCCAAACCAATGCGACATTTTTAGTAAATTTTCATCTCTCGTCCCCAGATTGATCGGATTTGAGACGCGATCAGGTGGTCTCTTCCCTGCCGCGCGACCAGAAGTCCGTGTCAAAACAGCCCCCTCCCTTTATTCCTTGATTTCGACCCTCGTATTATTTATTCACGACTTCGTTTAGAGCGCCATATGAATCAGAAGTCTGGCATGAAGCGGCGCAATGGCGATATGGACTCTGGTAAGCACTTAATGACCTTCTGCTTCTTACTTTGATCCATTTAGCTGAGCACGAGCTGAAGCGCTTGCGCCAAATGAGCAATTTCACTGGGATGATGAACGGATTTATGCAGAGTGCGATGGATGGCAATCCTCTCGGTGATCCAAACCAGCCGCCGCAGCAGTTTGATCTCACTCCTCCCGGCCAGAATGGCTTCGGACATCCACCAGCGCCTCAGCAGCCCCAGCAGCCACCTCAACAAGCACCCCAGCAACAACAAACTCCGGTTCCGTCATCGCAAATTCCAACAAGTCAACCTCAGACTCCGTCAATGGGCGAGCTCAACCACAAAGTAGAATTTTCCGTAAGTACAAAAATAATTGAAATCAAGGAAGAAAATGTTATTTTTCAGGAATAAGTCTTGAAACAACATTGTTGCGATCGCTCTTCAAAGTCTGCCCGAAAAGTCTACATTTCTCAAAAACCGTATTAATTTCATGACGATTCCTTCCCAATTGCGGGAGAGCGCGAAAATCATAAAAAATACTGCTTTTCTCTTTTTACAAAAATCTAATCTGTAAATTAATATTTTCCTTTTACACTACACATTCTGCACATTTGTTGAAAAATAAACGACCTCTGGACACAATTGTGTGTTTTTTTTCTACAGTCAAACTAGTCAGAGATGTATAAATAAATCTAACATGAGCGAAAATCAGATTGACCATCTTTAAGTTAGCAGTCAGCAAAGCATATGTATTTGGTTTCTAAAAACTCTTCGCATCCGATCAGTGCTCCTTCTCTGCCCAGTCCAGATTCTTTTACTCCTCCAAAAGGAGCCTCGCAACAGCTTAAAAAGGATCTATCGTTACCTTTAAGAATCATATTCCGAAGATATAAAAATTATTTATAGATATTATCGAAAATCATTTCTGGTGGTGACCCTTCCCTGAGCATCCCTGTATTGGCACCAATCATTCCAACTGCAGATGGTTGTAAATTATGGAAATATTAGAAATTCTTCATTATGCGGTTATACCACAATTTCGAGAAAACACTTATGTGACATAAAATTATGTCAGAATTTCGATACCATTTTCCTTCAAGCGCATCTGCGACTCTCCACACCTGACCGGCATCTCGACTGAAAAAATATCCAGCTAGACCGACTCTTGCCGTGTTGAGGAATTCGACGACCGTGTCTTCGCTTTCGAACTTTCCGATAGCCGCCACTATAAGTCACGTTTACCAGATTACTACTTGAGGGCTTACATGGTCCAAAAGTTTCCTCCTTGAAGCACAACGAGTCCCATGACACATTGCTTACTACAGTTGGCTCCAAATACAGACCGCCGAGAGAATCGCCCCCGATTTCCAGCTTCGCGCCTTTCTCCAGCGCGTCTTCAAGATGCCGTTTTACCTTATCGACTCCCATTTGATTGATCATAGGTCCCATAGTAGCCCCGTTCAAGATGTCGCCAAATTTGAGCTCGTCCTTGACAGATTGAACGAGTTTCGCAACAAACTGATCGTGAACTTCTGCGTGGACCATGATGTTGTTGGAGCAAACACAGGTTTGCCCGGTGTTCCTGAACTAGAACAAAAGTCGCATCGCGTCCTGGCTCTTGGTCCACAATTTTTTTTGTTAAGCGCTGACTAGTAAAGACAATTTACTTTGGAAGCCATCAGACCGGCGACTGCTTTGTCCAAGTCGGCAGAAGGGAAGACAATAAAGGGTGCCTCGTTAAGTTAACCAAGGTATTGGTAAATGATAACACATCTTGATTTTATGGTGAACTTTCCTGACCACCGAGTTCCATTGAACACTTCTTAACTGTTCCAGCGCATTGGCTCAACAGGAGCTTCCCAACTCGTGTAGAACCGGTAAAGCTTTAAAATTTCCGTGAATCAGTGTTCGTTATGAAATATAAACCTAAGAGCAGTGACTTTTGGACTTCGACATATTGTCTCTCCGACAGCAGGAGTGAGTTCCTCGCTCGTTGGCAGAATATTAACTACTCCCGGTGGGATGCCAGCTTGGTCAGCGAGCTTAGCTAGGGCAAGAGCGGAAAGAGGAGTCAAAGCTGCGGGCTTTATAACGACGGTACAACCAACAGCAATAGCTGGCGCTACTTTCCTTTCGATTTAGTTCTATTTGCGCTCTATCAGTTGGTATCTGACAGTGATTGTCGCAAATAAGAACTCGTTCCTTGCGATCATTGCGGCAGGAAAGTTCCATGGAGCGATCATTCCGACAACTTTTATCCGGTTTATGGTCATAAATTTTTATCACTAGAGAAGGTATAAAAATACTTTTCCAAAAAACATATTTCGAAATTGAAATCAAGGAAGACAACAGAATTATGGTTTCGCGCCAGCGTGATTTATACCTTAACTAGGTTTATATTATTGAATTGGGGCCAAAATTTGGGTTTTTAAAAACGCTTCCTCCAATCGGCTGTTTTATCGTGACGATTCGCCTGTCGGACCACGGGCTGTTAAAGCGGTCAATTGCTTGATCTTGACTTGAGAGGCAATAAATGGTGCGATCTGCGGTAAGTCAGAAAAAAATATCAAGTGGATGAATAAATAGAACACTTGAGGCAGAAGAGACCGCTTTCTTGACATTGTTTCGCCATGCACGCGGCGTCCCTCACCCGCTGCCCACTCGCAGAAGGAAGCTTAAAAATCAAGTCCAATTTCAATTACAAAAAATGATCCGAACCTGAATAATTCGCCTCTCCTTTGCCCTCTCCAAGTGGCTTGCCGTTCTCGAACGTAATGATGGCTCCAATTTTATCCGCATTCGCAGTTATCAAATCTCCCCATTTTGCGACCAGAGCTCCACGAGTCTTTGGTGTCATTTTCCTCCATGTCTTGAAAGCAATTTCCGCGGCGTCAATAGCAGATTCTGTTTCAGGGACACCACAACTGGCAATTTCCGCTATTACTTCTGCGTTGGCCGGATTCGTTACTTCGAAGACAGATCCGGTCTGGAATAAATTAAATATTCAGCAGAATTATTGACGATAGAGGACAAAAATAGTTTGCGAAAAAACTCCTAGACATATCTATGGTGGAGACAGTAGAAAAAGGTAGTTTCCAGAAAAGGTAGTTCCGTAGATTCATTTCCTGTTACAAGAACCCGGATACAAAAAGAAACGTTTTTGTCATGAATTGGTTATTTACGAATATTTTGTATTTAACTTTTCCTTGACGAATTTTCCATTGATATATGCGTCAGTCTGAAACAGCTCTCCACAGCGCTCTTTTTCGAAAACAACTTTCTCGGGTGTACCAAAAGAAAATCCCATTTTTCAAAACAAAA
>Ga0115008_10003888_pt1 | contig 12374 bp, 14 predicted proteins | sample FraStrMetagenome_FD_87164 | JGI IMG/M metagenome (GOLD analysis project Ga0115008, IMG submission 87164) | Marine eukaryotic phytoplankton communities from Arctic Ocean - Fram Strait ARC3M Metagenome | ecosystem: Environmental > Aquatic > Marine > Oceanic | place: Fram Strait | collected...
GAGTATTCTTTTCTAATATTTTTAATGATGTCAAGTTCTGTTTTAAAGTCCAGCGATCCAATTTTAATTTTTATACAATCAAATCCAGCATTAATTTTTTCTTTAATTTGAGAAATCATAAAATTCTTTTCTCCCATCCAAATCAGTCCGTTTATCGCAATAGAATCTTTGTTTTTTGTAAAAGCAGAAGGAAACAACAAAAGAGGGTCATGGGATTCAAATGATCGAAAAGCAGTTTCAAGACCAAATAATATTGAAGGAAAAGAATTTAGCTTTAAAGACAAGTTTTCAAAGCCGTCAGAAATGTTTTCACACACTGTTTTTAGTATTTGTTCATAACTCTTGACGGGATCAGGGCTTAGCCCTTCAATCAAGCTACATTCTCCAATACCAGTTTTATTTCCCTGAACAATTACAATAAACCAGCTTTCTTTTTGTTTTAAAATTCCCCTAGAAGTTCCGCTTGGATTATGAAAACTCAGAAGATGTTTAAAATAAAAAGCTTTCATTATCCTATGATTTTAAAAAAATAAAAAGAACACAACAAAGAAAAAACAAAAGCATGTAAAGCTAAAATTTTAAGATATTTGTCAAAGTCTACAGGGTCAGAGATTTTAAAAACCAAAACAAGATGAATAAACAATCCTATAGAGTTTAAGACAAATAATGCATTAAATAGTTTAGACAAAATATTTAGTTCGTATTGAAAAATGCAGATTAAAACAATAGCAGAACTTACAATAAAGAGATGGTAAAACTTTGCTTTTTGTGCACCCAGGAAAACCGCAAATGTTTTTTTCCCGCAATCCGCATCGTTTTGTAAATCTCTCATGTTATTTAAATTTAAAACCCCTACGCTTAATAGTCCCAACGCAACAGAGGGTTTTAAAAGCTTAAATTCTAAAACAGAATCAAATAAAAAATTTGATCCTAAAACGCTTATAAGTCCAAAAAATATAAAAACAAAAAAATCTCCTAAGCCAAAATATCCATATGCGAATTTACCTACAGTATACTTTATAGCTGATAAAATTGCCAACCCCCCTAATGCTGCAAAAATTAAAACATAAAAAGATTTTAATCCAAATGCTTGAATGATCAGCGTCAAGGTTAAAAAAGTTGATATTAAGGAAAGAATTATTATACCTCTTTTCATTAAAACTTGAGATATTAGCCCGGACTGTACAGTTCTTTGAGGGCCGATTCTCTTGTCATCAGTTCCTTTTACGCCATCTCCGTAGTCGTTGGCAAAATTGGAAAGTAACTGATAAGAAATTGTTGTCAGAATAGCAATAATAAAAACAGAGAAAATAAACTTGTCAGAATAATAAGCATAGGATGAACCTATTAAAATACCCGAAACAGACAGGGGAAGCGTTCTGATTCTTGCCGCAGAAATCCAAGCTTTTAGTAACGAATTTTTTTTTAAAAACAATATTTAAGGATTAAGGGAATTTGGGATATTTTTTAAAGTCAGGGCTTCTTTTTTCAAGAAAAGCGGTTTTGCCCTCTTGAGCCTCCTCAGTAAGGTAATACAAAAGAGTAGCATCACCAGCTAATTGCATTAAACCATGTTGACCATCCAACTCTGCATTCAGACTTCTTTTTATCATCCTTAATGCAAGCGGACTTCTTTTTTGCATTATTGAGCACCATTCTAAAACTGTGTTTTCTAAATCCTTTAACGGCACTACTTTATTTACCATTCCCATATCTTTAGCTTCTTTAGCCGAGTATTGTTCGCATAAAAACCAGATTTCTCTAGCTTTTTTTTGACCAACGTGTCGAGCTAAATATGAAGACCCAAATCCACCATCGAAACTCCCAACCTTAGGTCCTGTTTGACCAAAAACAGCATTTTCACTGGCAATTGTAAGATCGCAAACAACATGTAAAACATGACCTCCTCCAATAGCAAATCCGTTTACCATTGCAATTACCGGTTTAGGGATTTCTCTTATTTTTTTATGTAAGTCTAAAACATTAAGTCTTGGAACACCATCTTTTCCGATATAGCCTCCAGAACCCTTTACGTTTTGATCTCCGCCGCTACAAAAAGCCTTATCTCCTTCACCAGTGAAAACAACAATATCTATGTCATTTCGCTCTCTACAAATGTCAATTGCCTCTAGCATTTGAATGTTTGTTTCAGGTCTAAAAGCGTTGTAAACTTTTGGCCTATTGATAGTGATTTTGGCCACCCCGTTGTATATTTCAAACTTAATGTCTGAATAATTTTTAATGTTCTCCCAAGCTGTTTTCATAGTAAAAATTTATTAAATATAATGCTTTCTTAATCTACAAAACTTATGTTTATTTTAAATTAATAAAATACTTTTTAAGTAAATCTGAACTTAAATCTGAGTTTGTGTTTATTTCTAAAATTCTAGGTTTAGAGGATTTTTTAAAAAAACTATAAAGTCTCCATTTTAGACCAATTTCAGACCTTGCTTTTGAATATTCAAAACCGTGCATTCTAGCCAAGTGCTTTGTTGATAGTTCATGTCTTGTTTCAATAAATTTAGTAGAAATAATATTGTTTTTATATCCGGGTAATATTTTAAATATACCACCTCCGTTATTGTTGATTACTATAATTCTAAAACTAGGTTTTATATTTGAATTCCACAATCCATTAGAATCATAGAAAAAACTTAAATCCCCAGTTATTAATAGAATTGGAAAAGCTGATTTTACAGAAGCTCCAATTGCTGTAGAAGTGCTACCGTCTATACCACTAGTTCCTCTGTTGCAATAGACTCTACACAAAGGATTATAATCAAAAAGCTGCATGTATCTTATTGTAGAGCTATTGGAAACTTGAATGGTATATTTTTTGGGAATTCGAGATTCAAGCATGGAAAAAACCTTTAAATCACTAAAGGGTAATTTGTTAAGATATTTTTTGTGAGCTAAAGCTCTCTTTTTTGAAATATCAATCCAGGGTTTTTTGTAGTTATAATTTGAGACAAGTTTTTCAAGACTTTTTTTAAAAAACAAATTTGGATCTATTTTAAAATGCTCAACTCCTTTATAAAAAGTGTCTTTTGCGTCATTGTGACCCAAGTGAATATGAGCAGTTGGCTGATAAGTCCTTAACATTGATTTTATTTTTTTTGAAATAATCATTCCACCAACAGTTATCAGCAGTTCAGGCTTTAGTTTATTGAACAATTCAGAGCTGTTTTCATTAAGCTCGGCAGGAGCAATTAGTTGATCTATTTTTCCAAAAAAAGATGTATTGTTTAAGTTTGAAGTAGTTTCTTTTAAGACCACAATATTATCACAACTAGATAGTTTGTCTATAGTGCTTTCACTCAAGATTCCTTTGTTTGCACACCCAAAAAGAATCATTATTTTTTTATAACCCTTGATTAGTGGACTATTGAAAACTGTAAGATCATCTTTTTTTATGGGATATTTTGTTTTGTTTGAAATCGTAATAGTCGGTTGGTCAGAAAATTCGGATAACGGTTCTTCAAATGGCACATTTAGATGTACTGGTTTTGAATTGTGTAAAGTTTTTATAAATAAGTCTAAAAGAATTCTTTCATTATCTCTTTGAGTTTTTCTCTGAAGATCTAATAGTTCAGTAGTTTTAAAAGAATCGGGTATTATTCTCTGCAGGTTACTTTCTAAAATAGAATTGGTACTATGATTTACGTCCTGAAATAAATTTTCAAAACTAATAACGTGATCTCCAAAAACATTGTTTTGTTGAATTGTTTGTCCGTCACCAATATCTATTTTATAATTAGGTCTATCTGCTGAAATAACAACAAGTGGAATTTCACTATAATATGCCTCTGCAATTGCTGGGTAATAGTTAAGAAGCGCAGAACCAGATGTGCAAACCAAAACTGTAGGTTTTTGTGTTTGTTGGGAAATACCTAAAGCAAAAAATCCAGCAGACCGTTCATCCACAATGCTAAAGCATTTAAACTTGTCATTAGATGCAAATCCAATAGCTAAAGGAGCGTTCCTTGAGCCCGGCGAAATCACAACATTAAAAAACTCAAACTTTTCACAATAAAGAATAATTGTTTGAGCTGAATTAATTTGAGGATACATCATTTATATGACAAATTTATAAAATGTAGACAATAGTTGTTAAAAAAGAGCATTTATCATTGTCTCAGATTTTTTTAAAATCTCCTCCCACTCATTTTCTGGTATACTATCCTTTGTTATTCCAGACCCGACGTAAACTGTTGTTTTTTCATTCGTAATATTTAAACATCTTAAGTTAACAAATAAAGAGGTTTTGTTGTCTTTACTAAACCCAAGGAATCCAGAATAAAAGGATCTTTCATATGATTCATATTCTGAAATTAGTTTTAAAGCATTACTTCTTGGGTATCCCGCTATTGCTGAAGTAGGAAAAAGAGCATTAATAAGTTGCGAGATTGAAGCTTTTGTTTTTCCGACAAAATTTGTTCTTAAATGCTGTATTTTCCCTGCAGAAATTGTCTCTGTTTTTCCCGAAGAAAGAGACGAGCATAAAGGATTAAGAGTTTCAAATATCTCGTCTTGAACAATTTTTTGTTCAGAATATTCTTTTTCTCCCCATTTAGAATTAACATTGAATTTTGTTCCCGCTAAAGCCATGGTCGAAATAGAATTACCTTCTTTTTTGAATAACAACTCAGGGCTCGCACCCATCCAAAATCCTTCATTTGGAGTAAAGAACAAATAACAAAAACCTTCATTGTAAAGGTCTAGGATGTTTTTAAAAATTGAAACGGAATCTGTGTTAGAATTATCAAAAGTAATTTTTTTTGAAAAAACTATTTTTGATAATTTCCCACGGTTAATTTCTTTTACTAAATTTTTTACAGAAGACTTATAGCCTATCTCCTCACTCTTTTTTACAAAATCTTTTATATTAAGTGATTTCTTTTTTTTTGAATATAATTTTTTTTCTATTAAAGTTTCGTAATCAAAAGAGGAGCTTAGCATATATCCATAGTTTTTTTTGCTAAAAGGCATAATGAATGTTCCGTTTTCATTGATTTCTGAGCGTTTCAGTTTTTTTATGCTTCCAAAGCTTATAGACAGGACATTAGAATTAGGCAGGCGATAACAAAAGAAAGATTCTTTTTCAGAAAGAAGATTATTTATTATTTCAAAAAAGCTGTTATTAGAAACTTTTTTAGGATTATTTTTCATCAGTTTTTTTTTGCAATATAAATTGATGAGGCACCCAGCATTAAAGGCAATATTTCCACACTGTTAAAGCCACAAGATTTTAATATTTGACCAAACTTTTTTCCACTCGGAAATTCCTCTGCAGATTTTTGTAAGTATTTATAAGCCTTTTTATCTTTAGAAAATACAGAGCCTACCAAAGGAATAAAAGTTCTGCTAAACAGTAAGTAGAAGAACTTTATAAATCTATTTTGAGGAACGGATGTTTCAAGAATAATTAAAGTTCCACCATTTCTTAGTACCCTAAAACTTTCTGATATACCTTTTTCAAGGTTTTGAAAATTTCTGACTCCAAATCCTATCGAAATTAAATCAAAACTCTTTTTAGAAAAATTTAGATTTTCGGCATCTCCGGAAATTAGTACAACTTTGTCGTTTAAATTCCTGTCAGCGACTTTTTGCCTTCCTACATCAAGCATTTTTTCAGAAATATCTAAACCTGTTACTTTAGAGTCTTTTATTTTAGAAAGTTCTAAAGCTATGTCCGCTGTTCCTGTAGCTATATCCAGTATGTCAATAGGATTTAAAGGACTTGCTATTTTATATATATTTTCTCTCCACTTAACATCATTTCCAGCGGAAATTAAGCGGTTCAGCTTATCGTATTCTAAAGAAATTGAATCAAACATTTTTTCAACCTGCTTTTTTTTAGAAGATTTTTCGTTTTGGTAAGGTTTCATTTTTAAGCTACTCTTTTTAAAAGAATTAATATAAGAGAAATTTTTTCTCAGAACTTTTCCATTTGGCTTGATATTTATAATCAACAAAAAACACTTTTAAATCAGCTTCATGTTCGTTTTCACAGAAATAAATTTTTTTATCAGAATCATAGGGCATATTAGTAAAATACCATAAGCCAGAATTTTTCTTGGCTTCGTAAGCTCGAGAGACCTTATATACTTTTAAATCAGCCTGGTATTCATTGTCTACAACATAGACATTAAAGTCAGCTTTATACGATTGACTAGTAGAATAAATTTTTTGTGCAGTTATAAAGCCGAAGTTAATTAGAAAAATTAGGCATAAAACATTTGTTTTCATTATTAATTATTTGTCAAAAACAGTGCCAATTTAACCTTATATTTTCCAGCCTTCTCTATATTTTCTAGTTACAAATTGATTAGCCTCTTCAATATTTGTGATCTTCATATTGTCTCCGTCCCACAACAGTTTTTTTCTTGCATAATAATCAAAACTTCCCTTAGAATTTTCTTTTCGTAACATATAGCTTCTAATAGCAAGATTACCCATAAGCACTGTTTCTGTCATTGGTCCCGCGTAATCAAACGAGGATGTTAGATCAAGGTGTTCTTTACTGTTGAATCCAGCCTTACAAGCGTCTACCCACTTTCTTTGATGTCCATATTCAGGTTCAGGCATATCTTCTTTTTCAGGCCCAAACTCTGTTTGACCATCGTACAAATAAAGTTTAGGAGTTAACGGAGAACTATCATTAATATTAGTAGAAATAATCCCTTTGTCTCCAATCATTAACACTCCGTTTTGACTGTCTTGCCCTCCAATATCACTATCAGCAGGAATAATATCTGGATGTGGCGGTCTAATTCCACCATCTGTCCATGTTAACTGAATTGGACTTTTACTCTTTTCAGTTGAATCAAAATTTAAAGTAATTAACGAAGACGGAGGACAACCCTCTGGATGATAATCAGGGTTCCACATTTTTGTAAAAACACTCCCTACACTACACTCAGCACTTTTAGGGTGTTTTAGGCCTAAAGTTCTAAAAGGAATGTCTATTAAATGGCATCCAACATCACCTAAAGCGCCAGTTCCATACTCCCACCATCCTCTCCAATTGAAAGGATGTAAATTTGGAGTGTAAGGCTTTTGACTTGCTGGTCCTAACCATAAATTCCAGTCTAATGTGTCAGGTTTTAAACTAGGGTCAGGCGCTTGCATTTTTACCCCTTGTGGCCAAACAGGTCTATTGGTCCAAACTTTAACTTCAGAAACTTTGCCAATTTTTCCCTCATCGACCCAGTTTTGTACCATTTTCAATAAAGGGTTTGACCCACCTTGGTTCCCCATTTGGGTAACAACTTTTTGTTTTCTAGCAAGCTCAGTAAGTATTCTTGCTTCACGAATATTGTGAGTTATTGGTTTTTGTACATATACATGTTTGTCTCTTTCCATTGCATAGACCGCCGCTGGGCCGTGAACATGGTCTGGAGTTGAAATAGTTACAGCATCAATATCTTTTTCATTATCTAGCATTTCTCTAAAATCTGCATATAATTTAGCGTTAGGAAATCTTTTAACAGATCTAGAAGCGCTTCCGGAAAAATCAACATCACATAAAGCAGTAACCCTTTCTCTTCCGTTTACTGAAGCATTGGCAATGTCGCTTATGCCTTTTCCACCCGAACCAATTGCGGCTAAATTTAATTGATCGCTTGGTGAAGTGTAGCCAGCTCCACCTAAAACATTACGAGGCACAATAAAGATTCCTGCACCAACTGCAGAGCTTTTTTTTATGAAGTTTCTTCTTGATTTTTTTGATTTCATCTAAACTAGTATTTGATATTTTTACAAGATAAAATATTGTGTCAAAGAATCAAAGCTAATTTTGATTGAAAAAAAGATTATAAAATCACTCTGGTCGGCGTGTCCTCTCCAGAGATAACAGAATTTATTCCTTTGGAAATAGCTCTAATTGTTTCAGTTATAGTTTTGACTTCTAAAGTTTCAACTTCATCACTTAATTGATGATAGTCTAAATCCTTATCCATTGGGCTAGTTGAAAAAGTGTGCGCAGGGACTCCTAATCTAGCAAGAGATGCATTATCAGATCTAAAAAACAGTCTAAAGTTTTTGTAGGGGTCTGGATAAAGTTTGTATTCAGAATTAGAAAGATTTTTTTGAATTATTCTCCCAAAACTTGATCTTTCAAATCCAGTAAGCCAAGCAGTTTTTGGACCAAAAGGCGACTCTTTTCCAATCATTTCAATATTAACTCCAGCAATTATGGATTCAGCCGAAATTGTCTTTCCAAAATAATTGGAGCCTATAAGGCCCATTTCTTCAGCTGTAAAAGCAACAAAAAGAATACTTCTTTTATTTGTTTTGTTTTTTTTAAAATATTCCGCCAACATTATCATCGCACTTACACCTGTAGCATTATCATTTGCACCATTGTATATAAAATCTCCTGGGCTATCTTTTTTTTGCCCTAAATGATCATAATGTGCAGATATTACAACAAATTCTTCTTTCAAAGAAGTGCCCTCAAGCAATCCAATTATATTAAACAGGTCAAGTTCTTCTTTGCTTTCTGATCGGCTGTTTATGTACTTGAAACTTTGTCTGAAGCTAAAACTGTTAAAGGGTTTTAGGCCAATTTCAGAAAATTGCTGTTCTATGTATTTTGCCGCTTTTTCGATTCCAGGACTTCCAGCTTTTCTGCCTTGCATTGAGTCATTAGCAAGAGTGTAAAGATGTTTTTTTACAGTGTTTTCATTGATTGTTTGGGAATTTAAAAAAGAAGAAATAAAAATAAAGAATATTAAAGTTAGATTTTTCATTTTTTTAAATATGTAATTTCTAAAGGTTCATTTATTCTTTTAATTTTTATAGAGTTTTTAGATTTGTTTATAGAAACTCTTGCGTCATAATACATTACACTCCCTGATGAAACCGTGATTAAAGGCTTGTCATAATGTCTCGATGTTAAAACCAAATAAACGGTATCATTCACTGTAATCATCATTTTGTCAGTGTCAACTGAAATAGACTCAAATTCAGACTCCCAATCTCCTTCAATTTCCTCAATATTTTTTATTTCTAAAAAGGTGTCTTGACATGAAAGAAAAGAAAGCAGAATTAATAACGTTAATATTTTTTTCATTTGGAGAATTCTTTAATAGCCTTTAAAATTCCAGCACAAGCATCATAATCTTCTTTTTTTTCAAACTTATAAAGTTGTAAATAGAGGTCATTAACAGTAGATCCGTTTTTTAATTTAACAGAGGCTTTTTTGTAATGTTCGTCAATTATGTTCATCAAATATATTGGAACAAATAATATACCAAAAATTATTTTTATGTCAAAAAGGCAAGTATAGCTCATGGCTAGTACTAGTTTATTATTACTCCGTTTGCAATAAAGGAAAGTTTGAATTCTGGTTTAATTATTTTTTTGATTTCAGATTTAGGCTTGCCTGCGTCTTCAGCAAAGTGTCTTAACATTTTTACACTTATAGTATCTTGTTTTACGAATCCTTCTAAAACAACTTTTTTGTTTTCAAGACCTTTTTTTGGAACAAAAAATCCATAATCTTTAAAAGTTACTTGAACAGTGTCCGTTTCAACCTGAACTTGCATCCAGCAACCTTTCTTTGGGCAAGAGGACAAAATAGTTCCATTAACTTTCGCTAAAGAGTTTTCTTTTGCGTGATTAATTAAACCCTCAAGTTTAACAGTGTTTTCAGGATTAATTTTTTCTCCATAATATTTTGAATCCGCATTCTGTGCAATAGAAAACAAAGGAATAAAAACTAATATTAAAATCAATTTTTTCATATTTCAAATGTATGAAAAAACGAGATTCAAATAATTTTATTTATAGTCCAGATTCTTTGAGTTTTGACTTAATTGTTTTAGCCCACAAATTATACCCCGATTTATTTAAGTGAAGCTGGTCTGAAATAAATAACGATCTAATAGGTTTGGAGTTTTTAAGAAACTTATCCCTTGTGTTAATGAAATATAGATTTGAAGAGGAGTCACAATAGGATTTTATTAAATCATTAGCCTCAGAAATTTTATCCCAAGCACCCCATCTGCTTGGAGTGGGAGTGGTTTCAATAACGAAAACAGGAACGCTAGGATGTGTTTTTCTTATAGATTTATAACAATATTTAAATAACCTTTTTACCTCTTTTGGTGTCAGATCCTCTCTAGGCTTGAATATGTCAACAGGCCCCGTAATGTCGTTAGCCACAAAAAGTAATATAGCCTTTGGCTTGTGGTTTGCAACTAATCTATCAGTAAAATGAATTAAATCGTAGTAGTGAGCACCTCCATAACCTCTTTTTACAGATTTATAAGGTGACATGTCGTTTTCAATGTTCTTCCAAAGTCTAACACTTGAACTTCCAACAAATAAAAGTTCGTTTTCTGAAGCTGTAGACTCGAGGTCCAGCTTTTCAAGGGCTGAAACCTCTTTTTCAAAAACAGCTTTTGTTTCTGCATATTCTTTTAATGGAGAACACGCAGAAACAATTAAAAACAACATAATTAATCTTATCATATATTAAAGATAGACGCTTTGATTATTCTAAATAATAATCTATACTACTTTTTATTAATTCACCTACTTGCGGAGTATAACCTGCAAATATGAACATTACATTTGAATTTTTATCTAAAACTATATGAGTAGGAAATGCAGGTACTTGCAACTTTTTCACTATATAATCTTTAGAGTCAGGTATAATGTTGTAATTAAAAACGTGTGTCTTTAAAAACTTATTCAGCTCAGGGCTTTTTTCGTCCAGCGTCAATGCCAAAAACAAAACATCATTATTATTTTTATATTCCTTTACCAACTTATTTAATTCTGGCATTTCTTCAATACAAGGCGCACAGCTCATAAACCAAAAGTTAATGACAACCACTTTGCCTTTAATATCTTCAGGTGTATATGTGTTGCCTAAAATATCTTTAAACACAAAATCAGGCAATGGTTTACCTTTTAAAGCTGTATCAAAACTTGCTGATTGGTTCTGATACGTCTCCATCATTTCTTGTAATTCTTCTTGCGTAAATTTTGTGAGGTAAGCCAATTTAAAAACATTATTATCATTAACAAAAGCCTCAACCTTGTACAGTCCACTTTTAAATTTTTCTTCAGCCTCTTTAGGGGTTAAGTTTTTATTACTACTATCGTAAAAAGCATAGTTTTCATTGTCAAAACGAAGTTTTCTTGACATAAAGTCTTCACTACTGATTTCAATTAGTCCTTCTGAATGAATTTTAGTTTCAATTGCTACTTTTTTTGGAAAAACAATAAGTTGAATCACCTTCTTGTCGTCTGCATAGAGTTTTGTTTCAGGGTCCATTATTACGTTTTGAAGTTCAGACTGGAATTCATCTAAACTTAAAAATTTATCGTTTTCAAAACCTTTAATTTCTTGGCTTATTTTTACCATTCCTCCAAGTTCCATAATAGTCACTTCATTTAGGGATGTTTTTATACTGTCTAGCTTTTCTTGAACATTTAAAGGGCTTTTGTTTTGTGCATTTAAAGTTGAGAAAGAAATACTTTGGAGGACAATAAGGAGTATAGATAATTTTTTTAAACTTTTTAATTCAATCATTTTATTTTTTTAAAGACGGCCAAACTTAACTCCTTTAAATAAGTTATTATGTTAATTTTTTGTTATAATAAAAATTATCTAAACCTTATTAACCTACTTACGTGGATTAGAAGTTGCTGAATTAAAAGAAGAAGATATGCCTATTTTAGAGTCGAGAAAAATTATTGATTTTTATTCAAACAAATTGGATTAAATCTCTAATAATAGTTTTTTTACCAATTTTGACTTTCAATATTTAGTGCAGCATTAATAATATCAATTCTGCTAATAATTCCTATAATTTTTCCCGAATCAAGAACAGGAAATCTTTTCCTTTTTAACTTTAGAAAATTTGATGCAGTTTCAAAAATTGAATCGTTTGGTGAAACAAAGTCTGTAAATTTTGACATATATTTTGAAACTTTAATTTTTTCTACAGGCATATTATAATATTGACTATCTATTATATTTTTCATAATATCACTTTCAGATATTATTCCAACAAGTTTACCTCTTTTGCTAATTACAGGCGCACCTGATATTTTTTTTTCAGACATTACTCTCATAACATCAAAAATATAATGATGTTTAAGAAAAGTGATAACATCTTTAGACATATAGTCCTTAACTAATATCTTTTGATAATTTTTTTCATCATCATTTACTACTTGACCTTTAAAACTTATGACTGACATATACCTTAAATTACAAAAAATTTTATAAGTGATAGTTTTGAAGGGCTTAACCAACTTACGTGGATTAGAAGTTGCTGAATTAAAAGAAGAAGATATGCCTATGGTTTCTTAAAAAAATTTTAATCCCGTAATTAATAAAATGATTGGGGAAA
>Ga0115008_10003890_pt1 | contig 12366 bp, 11 predicted proteins | sample FraStrMetagenome_FD_87164 | JGI IMG/M metagenome (GOLD analysis project Ga0115008, IMG submission 87164) | Marine eukaryotic phytoplankton communities from Arctic Ocean - Fram Strait ARC3M Metagenome | ecosystem: Environmental > Aquatic > Marine > Oceanic | place: Fram Strait | collected...
AACTCGAACTCGAACTCGAACTCGAATACAAGCTCTCTAGAGAGAAGAACACTCTCTCTGTACCTTTATTTGCTAGCTAGCTAGTTAGCATTAGCATTCCAACTACGTATATATTAATACAACGAACGAACTATATAGGAGTACACACGAACACACACACACTGCACAGACTCTCGAGAACCGACCACATCCACATCCTACACCCTATATACCGGTATATAATAAAAACTACAGCACCCCACCATGGCAGCAGCAGCAACAGCAACAACAACAACAATCACCACATGCTTCTACGCCGTAGGCACACTGGTAAACGTTCAAGCAAGAACAGGTCCTGGGATTAATAAACTTGGAGGAGTTGGTAAGGTAACCGCAGCGCACGTACCGAATGAAAAAACCAACTTACCGGAGCGGTATGATATCAAGTATGTGTTAGGTGGGACGGAAAAGGCTGTGGTTATTGATTTTATTGATCCGTATCAGGATGATATCGGTGGACGGAGGAGGGGTGGTGGAGGTGGGGAGTCAGCACGAAAGATGGGGATTTTGAAGGATCGGAATGGGGTTTTGAAATCGAAGCATTGTTCATCGTCCAAGGTAAAAGTTTATAATAAAAAAGCTATGATTGCTGCAAAAAAGATGATGATGAAGCAGAAAGAAGTGGAGCAGAAGGAGCAGGAGGATTGTTGTGATGAGGATAGTTTGATTGGTATGACAATTGTCGTATCTGTAGCTGCAGAAGATGAGGTGGAAGAAGGGAAACGGAAGTTTATGATGGAAGATGATGATGATTCTTGTTTCTTGGCGAGGGATGTATCGCCGTATCGACAAGAAGTTGCTCTGTTTTCGGAGAATACGGGTGGGAAGCGTGTGAGTTTGAGTGTACCGGATAGAACGTCGTCCAAGGTTTGTTTGAAGGGTCTTTTTCCTGAGAAGAAACGGAAGAAAAAGAAGAAGAAAGAGGAGGAAAAATTATTGAAGGAAAATTTGAAGGAAAAATTAGAAGAGAAGAAGGATTCTAAGTTTTTGGCAACAGAGAAAGTAAAGGGCAAAAACAGTATCAATGAGGATGTTAAAGATACCAGCTTTAGAAAAGATGGAGGGAAGAAAAATAATAAGTTTTCAGGAGGAAAGAACATCATCAAGAAAAAAGGCAAGAATCAGAAGGATGAACGTATGAAGATAAAAGAAAAGGAAGAGATGAAATGCAATGTTTCTGAAGTAGGAAAGAATGTAATCAACGATAACGATGCAAGTAACGAAGAGGTAAAGGGTACGATGCTCACACAAATGAATGGAAAGGAATGCAATGACTTTGCAAGAGAAAAGGAGATCAAAGTCACGGAGGAAAATGATATGGAGGCGGAAATGCCAAAAGAAAAACAAGTTGTTGACGAAATAAGAGAAAAAGTGCAAGATGTTAGCAAAGAAGGATTTTCATCGTTCTCGGTGGTCGTCTTCAAAGCAATACGAGAAGGTTGCGACATGATTTCGTTCCACGAATTGTTTCAATATGTAAATAAGTATGGCAAACAGTCCTATACAGAAGATGATACGAGGAAATATCTGATCACATTGGATAAGAAGGATCTCCTTATGTTCTGTCAATCATCAGATATGATATATACCATTTAGTTTAATACCAATAAGGATCTGATGTATAGTTTGTCAAAATAATTTTAGAGTCTAAAAAGTTGACCGACAGGCACAAGCCGAGATGAATTGTTCATATAGCACATCAACATAATCTTCATCGATTTCTTACATATTAATTAATTCTTCAAGTGGTCCTATCATTATCCGCATATTTTACTATATGTTTAAACATATGTTATACTTTTCATAATTCAACGGTAACGCCATAGATCCAATGAAATAATTTGAAACAGGTACAACTTTATGTCTCTTATCACTTATTTTTGATTTTTTTTAAATATCATTTCAAACGAATATTTGCATAGACAAAATATGTCCTTAGAAGACGTGGAACAGGTTTTTCAGTTGCGATATTTTGATGAACGAAAAATCAAAAGATTTCAAGAACCGAGCACGATGTCCTTGAAAAATTGAGACTAGATTTGCACTCACTTCATTGAGAGAAATTCATCTTCCATGATTAATCTAATCGTATCTGAAAGAAGATCACTAAGATGAATCCTTGATTATAAAATTAAAGATTACCTTTCGTATCTTTTCTGGTTTTAAAGCGAAGTTCTCAATCAATTATGCACCAATTACCAAAACTATTTTTCAGCGCAATAACTTCTTGTCATAGATTCCTTTCCGATCTTTTTCCTTCCCATATGGTTGTAATAACACGTATCGCATACTCTCAATTGGCAGATCCCAAGCCCCAGTTCAGGCAATGATGTCCTAAATTGAGAACACGGTCCACACACTAACTTCCCGCATGAACGACAGTTATGCTTGTCTCGTATTTCTTGAGCTAGAGATGATGATGTGCTTGCCCATGTGAATTTGCTCGAGCAACATGAGCAATAGCTGCTTTCTGCAAAACCCGCCCAACGCGGTAAGTCCACTCCTTCCTTTGATGCTTTTCTTACTGATTGCACTTCTAACAAAGCTTCGTAGTATGACTGGGACATATGGTCTGTCAACATGTTTCCAGCCAAACTTATTCTTCGCAGTTCTTTAAACGCTCTAGGAACAGCAGCAACTTTGTATCCTCCTCTGTGCGTGTATATGTGCGCCTGTTTCGAATGATATCAATGAGGATATACGTATCTGTATAAATTAAGAAAAGTCAAACATTAACTTACAATTTTTCCAGGTACAAACATTCTCGGTAAAGGAAGTTCTTCCACCAAAACATTCTCTTCATCAATATCTTCTTTTCCTCGTGATAAATCAGGTGGCTCGTCAAATGGTGCTGACTCTCTTTTTTTGGACTCTCGTTTCTTACGTCTATAAACATTTGTGTTTAGAATACAAAACAAAACGCACGAATTATACCACATGATTAACTTACACCTCCAATTTACCTTTCGTGGGTAAAGTTCTTTCCACACCTCTGTTCACGTCAGAAATACCCTGATTCCAGCAAATGCCAACGCTTTCATCATCACTTTCAATCAATGTTTCCTCCGCTTCATAAAAAACATCACCATCATACATATTAAATTCGATATCTTGTTCAATGTCAGAAGAAGCTTCAGAACTTTTCTGTTCACTTGATGATTCCGACGAATGATCAGGTACTTCTTCTTGCTTTTTCATCATTACACTTCCACGCCATCTTGGTGCCCATGCACGAGCTGCTCTATCTGCAATGGCAGTTATGTCGTCGTTGAGATGGATTTTAACCCATGTCTCTTTAATAAAAAGAAGATGCTTAATCAGGTTGCGTATTGAGGTTGGAGTAAGCCGTGGAACTACATCATCATGTAGTATAGCATTAGTTACGTAGGCGTCCATATGTTTAGCTAGTCGTTCATCAACACAAGAAGGTGTTCCAAAGGAATATACACGAACAAGGTCGTTGCTCTTGAATAAGTTATTAGAATTTCTTGACTTCAAATTTAAGTACTTCATCGTGGACAAAGTATCGTCTAATTTCGCTTTTTGCTCAAAATGTTGAACAACCAGTGCTGCCATTAACGCGGCAACTCCCCCACCAAGGCTATGACCGGTTATTCTTATCCGATAACCCTCTTTAACCAAATTCACAAAGACAGCGATATTTTCACGAAATAAATGAGTTGCTGCTCTTGCCTGTTGTTGAAAAACGATTTTATTATCTAAACTGTATGCAGGACACCTGCCAAAATTCATAGGGACTTACCATTCCGCACAAGGCGAGACCTTGTCCCTCGATTATTGGCATCCAATCATCATCATAACTCGACGAAGTCGCATCATTAGTAAATGTATTATCATCTGGAAAAGGGACTGGCATAGCTCTTATATCAGTTACAACATCATTTGTAGAGGCCGTTCCTCTGATGGCAAAACATGCGATCTTTTGTGCATTGTTCAAAAATAAGGCTGACGCTGGTCTATCTGCAATCACTGAATCTTTCTCTAAATGAGCATATAGCAGTTGCCAACCCTGTTGAGCTGCGAGGAGTTGCATATCCACTTCACTTTCGGCATAAACAAAATACAAAGCGAGAGGTGAATAAAATAAGAGCGATGAAATCGTAGCATCATCGATTCTCTGGCATACAGGAACAAATGGCAACTTTTGTTGGACATTATTATTTGATTGCTGCCGGCCCTCAGAACTATTTACATTTCCTTCTTGGGCTTTTGGAAAATGATGATGAGCGTTTGATTCAATAGCTTCATCAGCTAGCGCTAGCAAATTCGTAACACTCTCAGATAGTGGATCGAACGCATCTGTTTCGTCTACCACTGTCCCATAATTTGTGCTCAATCCAGTTGGATTTTTCTCCATTGAATCGCTTTCTGTAAATATCGAGTACTCGTCGTCTGAACAATCTGAAGATATAATTGTAGTTTCATGCCCTGCGGGATGTGTTTGAGATGATGGAGGATCAATGCGCGAACATTCTTCCTTTTCTTCAGACAATGAATGAATTAAATGTTCTCGTTCAGGATCATTTCCTCGTACAGCCTTGTGCTGTGCAAAGGCGTAAAAGATGGCTGCAGTTAAATCATGAACACTCATAGGGAAATTTTTCTCAATACCGGTAACTTTCTTCAAGAGATCAGCTGCAGCCATAAATTCTTTTCGCAAAACTAGAGCATATATACCTTTTAAACCGTGCTTACGTAAATTGTCGACAGTTTCAATAGCAACATAAGCCTGCGCACCAAGAGGAATTCGTTTGGCAGCGGCGATAGCTCCTTGTGCAATCCTCCAAGCGATGTCCTCAGCCGTATCAATGCCCGGTTCAAAGTAAGGAATGAGATCATTCTCATCTTTCAAGTAGTCCCGACACCGTGCAAGTCTCCAAAGTATGCGCTCCGCAAAGTCTCGCTTATCTAAATCAGTCTTACAGGATTCGCAGACGCGTTCCGGTATACTTGGATCATAACCGAGGTGAGGCAGTTTATGAGTATATGCTGAGTGTGTATGACAAAATGAGCGGCCGCAAAGACGACAATGATGCCGTCGCACCATCCCGGATGTCGAATCAAAAAAAAGTTTTGAACAAGTATAGCATCTAAGATCGTTTCGAAAAGTGGGCGGTTTTATTGCTTTAGGAACTCGTTGGCGAGCTACTTCGAACTCGGCATCATCACATAATTGTTCAAACTTATCAGACGCGCAACCAACAGCCTCATCATTGATTTCTTCCTTGGTACAATTAACTTTATCATCATGATCGGTATCCGCTTCAAACGATATATCTAAAGCAGCAGCTACAGCAGGACTTATCTTCGGTCGACTATTCTTATGCACGCATTCATCATGATCATGATCATGATCATCTCCTCCCATCTTCCTCTGATGATGACCATGACTATCCCCCACCTCCAAACCACAACCATCTCCAATCACAAACAACGTCCTCCACTCTCTCACCAACTGCCGATCTAACCACGACAAAGACGAAAACGGCGGCAAATCCTTTGCCTTCCAACCATCATGACCATGACCATTCTTCGAATTACCACCACCATTACCACCACTCGACGACGACGAAAAGAAATATTCCGCAATACCCATCTCTTGCAAGGCATCATACGGATACCAACCATCCCCACCACCCTCCCCATTACCCTCACCCTCCACCGCCCTTGTCCGTCTTACCATCCACATCGACGGCCCCGGCTCTACAAACCCACCCACCGACCCATAATCCGAATGCCTACGAGTCCCATACCTCATACGCGATGCTGACTTTTGTATCGCTAACATAGATTTCCCCAAAGCCGTTTGTAACATCTCACGAGCTGCGGATGGTGCAATGTGTATTAAATCCTCCCATTTATTATTATTATTATTATTACTCGATGATGATGATGATGATGATGACAATGATGGGATGTGAATTGTTTGGTAGGAGTTATCATAGTCATCGGGATTACAGTTCGCATGGCCATGGTTTGGAATTGTAGTTGGAGTTGCAGTTGTAGTTGTAGTTGTAGTTGTAGTTGCAGCTGTGGATGTAAGGCTCGTCATCGTCCTCGTCCTCGTCCTCGTCGTTGTGAGTTCATTCGTTCCAATGGAATGAACCCTAGTAGCATTCGCATTCGCATTCCCATTCGTGCAGGATGCAATCGAATGTTCATCAATGCGATTGGAATCCGGATGCATACTCGAGGATGAGGATGACGAGGATGATGATGATAATGGAGTATGTGACGTCGTCCTACTACACGTACGAGTATTCATCCAGGATGGTAGGGGAGGAAAGGCATCCGGATGAGGAGGAGGAGGAGGATGGTTGTGGGTGTCATTGGATGGAGGAGGAGAAGGAGGAGGAGGATGGTTCATGCTCGGAATTGGATCCTGTAGAGGTGAGAATGTATAGGTATGTATGGAATGAGCAGTTTGAGTTTGAGTTTGAGTTTGAGTTTGAGTTCGAATGTATATCCGAGTGAGAAGAACTCTTGGTTCTGCAGTGGATACTAATCTATATGGTTTCCACAACAGCAGCAGCTCTCTCTTCTTCTTCTTCTTCGTTTGGTTGGATTGTCACTCGTTTTCGTTGGTTGTGTGTACTCCAGCAACAGCAGCAACAGCAGCAAGGAAATTGTAGTTCGGTGACTCGTTGAATTTCGATTTTTTTTTCTTCTTTTTTTTCGTTCGGTTGCTCGTTTTGTTTGGGGCACCACCAGTGTCGCATCGCATCGTGTATCGTGTCGTGTTGTGTTGTGTTGCGGAATGGGTGTCAAGAATTCTGGAATGAGCTGATTTCGTTTGATTACGGTTAAATGATGTCCTGCGTGGTTCACTGTTTCTTCCGGGGGAAAACCAAAAAAAGGAACATGAAAAAAAGGAAAGCAGGTTTGGATGATGTCATGGAGTCATGTCAACGTAACGTAACACATATGTGTGGAAAATGGACTCCATCTCCGAAATTACAGATGTGTATTATGAAATACATGATTGCTCTAGATGTATTAATAATTGAGCTGTCACTTACAGTAGATAACACGTTTCTTACTAGAGACACGGCAGACAGTAAGTGAGAGTGCAAGTGCAAGTGGAAACAAGTGGAAGTGAGAGTGAAAGTGAGAGTGCAAAGGTCTTTCTCATATATACATACGCAATTTCGAGTGTTTGTATCGGCATTTGTCTCGTGAAGGAACGAAAAGAGACGTATTTTTTATTTTTGGAAAAGGTTGTACCATGATGAAAATTGGCATGAAATTATGCTTCCTATTTATCTACGCTGCTGCTGTTGCTTTCCTTCCTTGCACTGTAAATGCGTTCTTATTGGAACATAACTCGATATCGTTGCCTAGTCAGCAAAGAGACGTCGGCACAGTGAGAAAGGAATTATCCGATGAGGGTCAAAGTGTAACTATGGAGAGGGTCTCACTTGCGAGAGGAGGGTTTACTAAATTACAGGCATGGCCGCTGAAGAAGGACCCAAAAGGTGTAGCCCCAGATTTTCCATTAACTACTGCACGCGTAGCGATAACGATCGCAGCTACCGTCGGAACTTGGTATGCTCAAACAGTTGGACATAGCAATGTAATGGCTTCTGCAGCAATCACACTAGTTTGCAGTATGTGTTTCGATAGGAGGTTGGGACAGGCTGCATTCTGTGGATCCTTTGCAGGCATGTCTTCCTCAATGCTTGTGGGAGATGCCAAATGGGCACTTGCTCTCGGTGCTTTGTCATCAGCTTTTTTCGAATTATTTATTCACTCGAAGAATATGTTTCTTGGTGTGGGAGGACGATTGGGTGCAACAGCATTTGTAGCAACATTGATCATTGCATTAGTACAAAATATGTCGACTGGCGTCGCTGCCTTTACATTTGCAAAGTTAAAGGACAGCTTTTTCAGTGACGCGGTTATGTCTATGATTGTTTGGCACGCCATTGGAAGTGCCTCAACTATTATTCTTCGAGAAGCCAGCGATGAATCATCAGCTGCCGATCCCGTACGTGCATCAGCAGTGGTTGGACTGTTGGGAGCGTTAGTTCTGAAGGATAAGGCAGCTGCGCTAGGTGTTTATGGTGGTAGTTTCGTCGGAATGTCATTACCTAGCCGTCTTATGTACGGTATTTTACCTGGAAAGCTTAAGCCCGGAGCTGAACTTCCAACGCCATCGAATATGAAGCTTATACTTGCGTTTGCAGGAGCTGGTTGCCTTGGTGGATTAGTACATGGCCTAGCAGCAGAAACTGGCGTCCTAGCGGGTGCTTGGGGTGGTAAGGCTGGACTTTTCGCATTTATTGGTTGTTTAATATATAGAGGTTTGGGCAAGGCAAGGGCAGCTATATTGAAGAAAGATATTGCTGCAGAACTAAGCGTTGCATAGGATCAATGATACTCTTTTGTGCATTAAGTTGCTATCATTACGAAGATTGACCGATAGTGGATTAGTTTAGAGTTGCGATTTTTAAGTTTGATTAAAGTTCGTAATCATAAAAGGTACAATTAAGATCGGAGAATTACTAATTATTATTTTTTCGATAGAATGTTTAAAAATTTATCTCCCCTAGAGCCCAAGCTCTAATGGAAAAGACCACTTCAGAGAGAAGAACTATATGCTGCCATCTTAAGCTTCCCTAGCTCAACTCCACAACAATATTTTCCTAAAATGTCATTACCCTCACAATAACATGTCATAAATGGCAACAGCTCAAATTTATTTATGTCACAGCAGAGAAAATAACTCGTCTTTTCTTCTTCCCTATGAAGACGAATCAGTATTAACCAAAGCTAATGGACCACTTTCTAAAACTAACGTAACAGGGCCATCATTGATTAACTCAACATCCATCATTTCACCAAATGCTCCATCTTTTATTTTTTCGTTCGCGTAACATTCCCTGAGAATACCAAGAAAACGGTTATAGAGATCGTTCGCTGGTACGGATTTCATGGCAAGTTTATAATCAGGCTGATTTTTCTTAGTGAGAGTACCATAAAGTGTGAATTGGCTGGTGTGAAAACCCAAAAATAAAAGGTTAAAATCGGTGGTCGTAACGTCACGTAATAAGAAGATACGCAATACATACCTAACACATAAAACTTCAAAATCCTTTTGCTTTACGCCATGCCTGTTATTAGGAAATGAAGGAAGTTTCTTTCAAACTTAGTAATGATATCCAAGCGTGACAACTTGATTTATGAAAACTAACGAAAGACAAATTCTATATCGCTCTATTAAGAAGTACAAGCACGAGTCTCACCTCCACGGCTTTCCATCGGGATTCTCCCATAACTTTGCTGCCAATAATTGTCTACAACATAATTTCAAATCATCTTCGGTATCCCTTTCATGCAAGCCCACCAACGCGACTACCTAATGAATACGTATCCAAACCAAGAAACGATGAAAAGAATGCAAAAAAAAACCTCGTTTCTTAAGACTTACACCAGGTCCTATTGAAGAAATTACTTTCTGCTCGACTGTCACCGATGCCGATTTGACTCTTTGCAGAACAATCCGCATAGCGCCAGCACTTGCGACGTAGAGACGCAAGGCAACTAATAAGTAGACAGTCCAAATGATGAGAGCACTTCCTCTTAGTCCAAAAGAAGACCAATCGTCCAGTAGCATCAACACAGCACCACTTGTTGAATGAAACTCTTTTCAAAGTGTCGTGTTGTCGTCTTGATTCTTGACAGTAAAAGTAGTGCCAATCGTCAGTATGTCACTACGAGTAGTTTTCAGGCCATCACACAACAATTTGCAAAATTTAGCCGGCTGAGGGCGTGCTGTTATTGAGGTGTGAGAAGTAACCAATTTTAGCCTTCTTTGTCCACAAAAGTGTACCGGTACATTGTACTTCGATTTTCGTAGCTTGCCACCCCTCCGCTCTCCGCTAGGGGGGAGTCGAAAGTTCGGAAAAAGATTTATTCTATTTATTCTATATAAATCGTATTCCGAACTCTCGGTCACCCTAGCGGAGGGGTGGTAGCTTGCTCTTTTGCGCAAAAATGAGTCAGTTCTATCTCTATCTCGCCTCTGCAGTGTGGAATCCAAGAAAGTTGAGTACACATCCATATCCACATCTACAGCAGTTAAAAGGGCAAAGGATGCACTTGGAAATCCTACATCGTTGGTGATGCGCGGTGAATACAATGTCCTGATCTTAATACCCTTAGGGTGCAATGCCTTCACGTTGTCGACTGTGTCAACGTCTCGATTGTACTCATTCCAACACCAAGCAAAAAAGTATCGATTGACGGGAGAAGCGAAAACATCAATTCCTCGAAATCAAAATAAAGCCGTTCGCTATGCAAACAAAAATTTCTTCGAACCTGCTGTTCGCTCAGATGAAAAGGATATGGAACTACTCGTATACCCTAATGATTATCTCATCACAGATTCAACATTTCTTCCGTCGTCATCGAGACCAAGTTTGCTACAAGCTCTTTCGGATCCAAGAGATATCCTCGCAACGATAACTATCGCTATCGGAGTTGCCATATCCTTCTTTAATGTAAGGGGTAACTATGATCTGCAATATGAGCATCTAGAGATTGTTGCCATTTCACTCGGTTTCTTATCCTCGTTCGCATACATTGTCCAGATCGTTACAGGATACAGAATCTCTCCCAACGTTCGAAGGGGAGTTGTCGACGAGGCCACAGTCAACCTCTATGCTGCGGCATATACTGCCTGTGTATCATGGTTGGCATTGAGGACGTGTGATCTCTGTCCGTCTTGGCTGTATTCACTCGATGGGATTTTACCATTGTTGAGCGTTATTGTATTTTTATTATCTGTCGTGGCGCCGTATTTTACACTTTTCTCAGAGCAGGCATTGGGGCAGTATCTGAACCAGGCCATGGTTTCCTTTGCCCGTTCGCTGGAGGTTTCTGGTGAAGTGGAGGATGGAAAAGGTACAGGAAAACTTTCAACATTACATCCTCTGCCTGAATTATCACATACTGAACTCTTGCGAGCGCGAGGCTTGTTGGCTGTTGGAGTCCTCGCATGCGTGTTCGCACCGGATGCGCTGAGTTTCGCCCTTGGTGGACAAGATTGGTGGGAAAGAGTTTATCAATTGCATCCATCACAGCGGTATCTGGAATCCTCAACCGCACTTTTTGCTTTGTTTTCTGTAGAGGCAAGTATGATTGCTCATCGTGTAGGGAAGACCGGTGCTGCATGTTACAGCGTAATAGTTCCTTGTTTTGCAGCTGTTTGTTTCATGCTTGCCATTTTTCCATGCCTCTGCGCTCTTCATTGGTTGGGGAATGATATCAGTTTCTTTAGTTTCTATCGGGAATAGTCCAGGTGTATTTTGGTGAAGTGAGTCGAGTCTCTAAATGCATGTAAATTATTTCTGATTAGGTTTGGAATAGTGACAATAATTAAATGTTGAAGAGTGATCTGCTGAATACAATCCTTGGGAAATCCTATGAAAGGAGTGCTGTACATTAACGAATCTTTCCTTTCTAAACTTTAAATTCCACATGAAATAGGATCAATCCGTTCCTTTATGCGCTTTGAATATTTACACTTACTTGCAATCTATTTCTGCTGCCATAATATTACCAAAAATGCCACGAGAATTAGGAATCTGGTCACAGTGTCGAATCTGTATGTCTATTCATTTATTGGCTAATACATGTATAAATAAGTTGAAAATATCTTGAATATATGCTACAAAAAATTAACGTATTAAAGTTAAAGTTTTATAAGACCTAACCAATCAACTACCGGCAATGTGTGGCCCGTGCTTTTTTATGCAGCAAATAGTTTATCAAGCCATAGCCCTATCAGCGTTGACATAAACGGTGTCATGCTCATTGACGGCATTAGACAACTCATTCTCCAAGAAGTTGTCGTCTTGAAAGCTTAAGTCCAAGCTTCGATCGTAACTTGTTTGCTCTAGCTTACCCCTTGTGTCATGATTATATTTTGCAAGAAGTAGTGTCAAACAAAAACTTTAGGTGCAGGCAAGTTTCAAAGTTGGGTGCCAAGTGCCAAGTGTCAAACTTGTCTTGGCTCTGGTTGCACACGTAAAGCACGATCGCGAACTACATGTGTATCATTGTTGATAGAGCTTAAATAGACATATTTTTGTCCATTTTATGAATTATCCATATATCTTATACGAACTTTTGTTTTGTATGCAAATTTTCGAGAACAAGAGCATGTGCACATGCTTGCGCTTAGAGGTGCACACAGCCACCCAAAAAACAAACAGCACAGCCACAGCCACAGCCAAGGTCCGTGGCTGTTAGTCAACAGCCACAAACATCCATTTACTAAATTAGCGTATAACCGGTAACTTA
>Ga0115008_10003891_pt1 | contig 12366 bp, 9 predicted proteins | sample FraStrMetagenome_FD_87164 | JGI IMG/M metagenome (GOLD analysis project Ga0115008, IMG submission 87164) | Marine eukaryotic phytoplankton communities from Arctic Ocean - Fram Strait ARC3M Metagenome | ecosystem: Environmental > Aquatic > Marine > Oceanic | place: Fram Strait | collected 2012-06-18
AATTTACCTGGACTTATCCAAAGAGGGAAGAAACCAGTTTCTCCTGGATCAGTGTAATGATAACCACCATTACCGGTCAACATGCTTATCAATCCAACCTCGATGAGAGGTCCTCCTATTGCTGTAGAAAAACTAGTGATTAGACCCGCCACGGTTCTATCAAAGGCAACGAACCCAGTTGCAGCCATGAAGCTCATTACAAATAATATTGTGGATCTATCAAAGTGCCCTTGATACAATAAACCGCTCAACCAATACTGGAATGTGAAGAATGAAATGCAAGTTAGAATAAATGGTGCGTTCGGCTTCGTTTTTGATGATTGGGTCTGAAAAATTTGATCGTATAAAATATATAGCCACCCAATCAAAAATCCTGCCAGGCCAAACAATTCTGGAACCCACCATGCCGTAGTCAGTACTGGATATTGAGAAGTGCCTCCTAATGGAGAAAGGATAAATTTAATAGGGTCATCGTAGCGTAGAACAGAGAAGGCACTATGATAGCTATCTAAGAACGGTCCCAGGATCCCTCCACAAAGCGTCATCCAAAACGAAAATTGCACACTTTTGGAAGTATCATGAAATACAGTGTCCGATATCTTCTCCACTGGACCCAACGTTTCGCTTAATTGAACGCTAAATTTCTGCTCATCCACTTCTCCATCGTCAAGGGGTGATGGCGATGAATGTAATCTAAATCCTTTCTCAACTGAATTCGGAGCCGTCTTCCATAACGATGACGAACCCTCCACTCTACCCACATACCAAATGTTACGTGGAGTTCGAGTACATAAATAAAACGAAGCATTTACAGGCAATAAAATATTCCTTTTCGTTGTTAAAAATATCCACACGACAAAACATTGGAACCGATTTGAAAATAACCGTGCCATCGCTCCTCTCAATTGAATTTTCTTCTTAAATTATCCAACTTTTATCCCTTGTGATTAAGAAAACCGGATCTCACATGAAACTGATCGAAATGCAATGCACTCTATCCTAAATAGTGAGTTTGATCTTGTGGAGATGTTGTGACACAATGTTTCTCTTTCTCTCTCTCTCTCTTTCCTTGATTGGTATTTGGTATTCGATGATGATTTTCGTCGTAGGTGGTGACTCATTCAGCTGAATTATCGCATGTGACGTTACTGAGATACATTTTGAAAATTCGGGTACATGAAATAGATTTCGGATACAGCGAAATGCAATGGTGGCCATTCATCTCACATCCAAAACCAGAATCCATCACAGAAAATGTTAGGATGTAAGAAAAAATTATTCTTTTCTCTCTTTGGAAAGAGGTCATATCAATTCATATATTAATAATATATTAGTAATAACACGAGGGACAACATCCAATAAAATCGAAGGCACTGAAACAGAAAATATGCCACGAAAAGGAAATAAAAGGAAAAAGACTCGGACGCATGTGAATGAAGATGAGGTTCGTAGAGCTCAGTCAGTTTTGAACGATGGCACTCACAAGGCTGCAAATAATATACCCCAGAGCGCAGTCTTCAAGCGTGGAAAGGTTGTACCCGAAGTGAACGAGCTTGTATCCGATTTGCAAGAAATGATGAGACCCTATACTGCGTTGAACCTAAAAGATATGAAACTCGGGAAAAAGAGTGCTTCCCTGACGGAATATTCGAGGCAGTTAGCTGGCCCTCTCGGTGTCACACATTTAATAGCTTTGAATCAAAACCCTTCATCAAATAAAATCAACATGCGCATTGCGCGAACACCGGCGGGTCCTACTTTGATGTTTAATGTGAAACAATTTAGTTTATCTAGGCAAATAAAGGCGATACAACGCCGTCCGTTTTCTCTTGGGGGAAACAATAAAGCCATGAGCCATCCTCCAGTAGTCGTTACGAATAATTTTGGCGATGAGAATGCTGCTCCACACATCAAGTTAATGCGAATTACATTCCAAAAGATGTTTCCTGCAGTTAATGTAGCTACAGTAAAGTTGCATGATATTCGCCGTGTTGTGATGTTTCATTTGATAAATGCTGATAACGGAGACGGTGAAGTAATCGAAATTCGACAATATGGTATCCGCGCCGCCCCTGTTGGGGTGGATAGAAAAGTTAGGAGGGTGATTCGTGCGAAAGGAAACAAGATTCCAGATCTAAGTAAGCTCGATGATATTGCCGATTTTATTGATCGTAGCGGCGACCCGACGCATAGTAAGTCTGCTTCTTTAGGTGATTTAAGCGAGTCAGAGGCCGAGGACGAGACAACACATGTTGTACTATCTCAAAATTACGTAGGAAAGGGTAATATTAAGAGTCAAAAGTCTGCGCTAAAGCTGGTTGAACTCGGGCCGAGATTGAGTTTGAAACTAGTGAAAGTTGAGCGTGGGCTCAGTTCGGAAAGTGATGTAATGTATCATGCGTTTGAAAAGAAGACCCAAGCTGAGGTTAAAGCTCTTAAGGATCAAAAGGAAAAAGAACGTGCGCTGAAGAAAAAACGGAGACAAGAACAAGAAGCTAACGTAGCAGCAAAGAAAAGTGCAATGGAAGAAAAGAAAGAAGCAAAGAATATCAGAAGAGCTCAGCGGGAGCGCGAAGCGTTTGAGTCTTTGAAGTCGGAGGGCTCATCCAAACCAGTGAACAATGAAAATTTAAGCTTAGAAGAAGGTGAAGGAACTGATACAAGTGAATTTGACCAATGGGGCTAGGAGTCTGTTGGATAAATCGACGTGTCTGCCATCCATACCTTTTATACTCATCTCGTATACATTAACTTGAAGTTTAATCTATGCATCAGAAAATGTTAATAAGTGTGAGTTTTTCTAGCATAATCTCCGAAAAAATTTGCCGAAATTATGCTGCATTTAAAGCTATTTCAATGTTCTCTATGCGATCTTTTCCAAGTACTTTGATAAACAATCGCAAGATTTCAAATGAATTTTGATTCAATACGGATGATCAGTAGATAAAAAGTACACCTGTAGAAATGCTTGCATGGTAGGAACATTAAAGATGGGTCGTCATATGGAGAGTATTCGAGATATAAAGGAGCAAATTGTGACACTACGCTTATCCTTACTCTAATTTGCGAATAGAACCGACAAGAAACATGGAGTGCTATTAAAGTAAAGCTTAGCTATGTAACAGATTAGATATTAACTCGATTACAGATTTAGGAGCATCTGCACCTTTAACAAAGTCGAAAACAGAACAGTTGTCATCATAATTCCCAAGAATTTCTCTTTTCAATCGACTTTTTTGACCGCATTTCTCCATCAGTTTCAAATATCTAAGAATTTCATTCCATGGCCTTACGCGTCGTTTTCGAAAACTCACTCCCGGGACAGACGTACAAACTTCCAAAATCATCAAACGCAGTACATTGTCGTATTGTCCTCCATACGCACTATCACTTAACCGTACACCTGCATCACGTGTTACAACTGCGATTCCTAGATCTGGCACATAATCCATTACACTCCCATGTAGTCGGTATGGACCATTCGGTAAATTTATTTGGTGCAATTCGACGGAATTTTCATTACTGTCACCGTTTATACTTCTACACGCCTGCCCATAATCATAACATTTACCACTTGCCATCATTACTTTTACACCATCAAAGAGACATGGAGTGTACCTTAAACTATAAGTTACTGTGATGGTTCTGATAAAATCACGTTCTCCAACGTCAACCCAATTCCCATCATATGTACTTAAGGGTATGTACTCAAAGCTGTAAAACTCGCAAGGATTATGAAACTTGATTCGTACACCATCACGGTAGCCGTCGCTATATTCCAATAAAAGCTCGTACACCCGGTCGTGTTCGTTGCTAGAAGTAGAGCTTGGGAACAATGCAACTTCATTCATAGAACACCTGGTACCAATACCGAAACGAATGAGCCTCGCGCCATATTCATATTCCGATGTATCAGCATCAAAAAATTTAGCTTTGTCAACATTTTTAGAACCGAGTGATGAAAGACGAAATGGTGTTTGACGAGGTGTAGCTCTCGTTTCGATGGCAGTATTGTGGCTTCCGCCAGTATTCTGCTTAGAATCGTCTTTGTCAATATCAACGACCTTATTGGTCAATGAAAATACCGGTCGATTTGCAGATCTTGCAGATCTTACAGAAAAAGCATCATCAGACGGAGGGGGGAAGAAACTTCCAATCGCTTCAAATCCGAGACTTTTCTTACCCACCTTCGGTGTTCTCACTCTAACTCTAGACCCTAAATCACGCGATTTTGCGACGAGTCTCAATTCCTCCTGTTCGTCAATCGAATCATCTACAAGTATGGCGTAAGGCTCGGTTATTACATCTTTGCTCACGCTCCCCTCATCGAAAGTTGTTACTCTCTCTGTTTGCACATTCTGTGCTTCTGAACTTTCCAATTCTCCTGTTAATACCCTATGCAGTCCGGGAGTCTTTGTTGGGATGTTATCCTTGCCTACTACCCCTTCGTCAGGAACATATGGTGCAGACGGGAGCTTCCTAATTTCACCAGCCTCGACTACGGGCAAACCAGGTCCATGTTTAAGTTCAGAACCAGTTTGAACAAACGTGGAACTCCTAGGTACGTCGTCGTTTTTAAGTGCTACCGTTCGATACGTCTCCTTAGGACTGCTACGCCGCAGAACGCTGCTATGTCTCTCATCAAGTACCGGTAATTCTTTGCTCGAAGAGCATCCCATGTCAATAGAAGTCTATTTCTGTTACTAAATAAATACATGTAATCTTTTTTTTTGTAAAGATCCAAAGAAAAATGTGTTCGGCACTTTGGACCGGTCACACATTTTCACTCATTTCCGGATCGCCAAAAGAAAATTGTGCCTGGCAAATTTACTATTATATACGTTATTTTTAATGTAATTATGCGTTATTTTTTAATGTAATTATTGAAGCTGAAGATTGCACCGAGCATAGATACAGTTTTATCACCAGATAGTTAGTACAATCTAATAATCAAAATGTTGTTGTTTTTCCAACTGTATACTTATTTTGTTAACTGGTCTTAGTTGTTATGTATGACGCTTACTTTCATCTCTCTACATTCGTAGAGTTTTTTATGTCAACGAGGTTCTGTGCCTCCGCTAAATCGATGATACTTAACCATGAATCAAATTTTTACATCAAATCTTAACCTTTTTCTTTGATGAAGTCTTCCACCTCATAAATGTCTTCTTGCATGTATAAAAGTCTCTCTCGAAGATATCGTCCACTTTGTTTGACGATTAGTTTGACTTGTCTCCCTTGTTTTTGTGTATGAAAACCAACATTGCAAGATTTTCGGCAGTTAAAGTTGCATGGTAGATAACGATCCTGTGAGCTTAAGAAGAAGTGATATGACAATGACTCCAGCAAGTAATAATTTGATGAGCAGAGATGATGATGCGAAACTTTTAGATAATAAGGAAAGAAAGGAACAGTATCACAATATTGAGCTTATCTTCTCGTAAATTCATTTGGCTTCTTCACTCTTGTTGCTAATACAGCAACGGCCTGGATCTTGTTGCCACAAAAATGCCTTTTGCAACAATATTGTGATACTGTTCCTTTCTGTTCTTGTCTAAAGATCTCGCTTCATCGTCACTGTTCATCAAATCGTTACTCGCTGGGATTATAGCCGTATCACAACTTCTCAAGCTCAAAGGGCCGCTATCTACCATGTCCGCTACCTTTGCAATGAACAACATTCAGAATAATCCATTCACCAAGCGGGACATCACTATGACACAGGATATGTTGGGTTGAAGTCCGTACGCAGTAAGAGGGAAGGCAACTGGTAAGACTCTAAAAAACTATTCCCACTTATAGGGACTTCTCTCAATACCGAATCAATAAGTGGAAGAATGACGCCCATTGATAAGTCTATAATGATTTATTAAAGAATCTCTGTGCATATTCACTTATAATTTTCGAGTACAAATAAGTTTTGAAATATTTGTTAGGGCTCCATCTAACGCTCTCTTTCATTATCGTATTTAATAAAAACGGTCTGTCTACTTCGATTCATTTTGGAATAGCATTTCGTAGAAAAGGTTACGTTGGAGTTGCAGAAATTTTTTGATTGGGCAAATCTATAATCTACAAGATCAAACAATATATACTAGGTTTCTTTTAACACGGTTATCCTATTCATTTTATGGGATATGTAAGCCGATTTAAAGACATTTAAGAAAACAGGAAACATGTTTACATAAATCTAGTTTTTCTCATATTTATTTGGTCAAGCCGCTACAATACTCTTTCCATCCGTCACGGCATGTATCGCTTTTGCAATATACTCAACATTTTTATCATTGATACCAGCAAGGCTGATCCTTCCATCTAGGGTCATGAAAATAAAGTACTCGCTAGTGAGAGTTTCCACCATCTCCTTCGACATGCCCGTAAAAGCGAACATACCAATCTGGCTTGTGATGTGAGACCAATCGTGCGTTGACCCGACATCCTTAAGCTTATCAACTAACAACCCACGCATGCTGCCGATACGCTCTGCCATTCCAGCACATTCATCATAATATTGAGCACGCAATTCGTCGTCTGAGAGCACAGTCCGCACAATGCTACTTCCATGAATCGGAGGACTGCTATACATGGGACGAATGATGAGCTTCAGTTGGCTCATCACGGCCGCCTTTTGGTTCGCATTCTCACACAAAATTGACAACGTGCCGCATCGCTCACCGTAAAGTCCAAAGTTCTTTGCAAAGCTCTGCGCGAGTACTACCTTGTGTCCTTCCGAAACAAAAAGACGAAGCGCGGCTGCATCCTTTTCTGCATCTCCGCTTGCAAATCCCTGATATGCACTATCAAAAAATACGTACAGGTTCTTACGTTGGATGACATCACTAATTTCCTTCCACTGCTCTAATGTAGGATCGCATCCAGTTGGATTATGAGCGCAAGCATGCAACAAAATCACAGACCCCTCTGACATGTTATCATTAATATCTTCCAACATCCCATCCAAATCCAGCCCATTCGTTTTCGGATCATAATAACGATAACGTTGAACTTCCAGCCCACATGCACCAAAAATCTTCACATGATTTCCCCACGTCGGGTTTGGCACATAAATCTTCTTACTATCCGACGGCAAAAAACGACCAAAAAACTCTCCCCCAATTCGACACGCACCGGTACCCGAAAGTGTCTGAACCGCAGCCGCAGTGGACAGATCCAACTCCGGACCATACGCAAACTTCAATGCAAGCTTCACATACGCCGCATCCCCATCAATCGGCGCATACTCCTTCTTCGCACCGGAATCCAACAAAATTTTCTCAGCCGATCGAACCGCCGGAAGAACCCATGGACTCCCTTCAGAATCACGATACGCACCGACACAAACGTTCACCTTATTGGGATTATCACACTCCCGAAATGCCTGAGCAATGCCCAATATAGCATCGGGTGGACCCATGGGAACTTCGTTTAAGAACGAAGTGGTAGTACCTTCCTCCGTGGCAGAGGATGACATCTTACTATTAATGTGAATGCTGTTACTATTAATGTGAATTCTGTTACTAATAATGCTCGAAGAAGGAAGGATGAAGGAATTCGTGACGCCACTGAAGATGGTCACAAACAGAAAGAAGCTAATTCGTAAGTTCGATCCAAAGGATGATGCCAATGCTTCGGTTGTTGTCGGACTGTGCAAAAGCTTCATCGTGTTTCGGTGGATGTTGATGTTGGTGTTGGTGTATCCTTTCCTTTCCTTTCTTCTTCTTCTTCTTCTTCTTCTTTTTCTCGTGTCGTCTCACGGTCTCACGTGTTACATTTGTATACAATGTATGTCCAAAAGAGTGATGGTCGTCGTCATTCGACACTGGTGTGCTCTTAAAAGTTCGCATGGGAAAGTTCGCAGTCTGATGGCCAGTCGATAGGAACATATCTCTATATAGGAGAGAGAAGATGTGAATACATACGGTATACAGAGATAGATAGATGGTGGATGGTTGTCATGTCATGTTGGGTGCATGGACTGGACACAAGACACAAGCAATGGTCTGAATTTTCTCGCGATTCTACCCGATTCTGGTGAGTTTGCAAACTGTATATTCATAAATGCTTGTATACAGTAATATATGGTGATTTAATGTTGAGAGATCTTTCGCACACATCACCATCCATCCTTCATTCAAAGATCGTATTTATTTATTTGACGAAGTTGTTTCTCACGACATAAAAGTAAATATTGTAAACTTTAAAATATGGTTCGGCATCATGTGAAGAAATCTAAGAAACGGAAGAAGCATCAGTCTCAACAGCAGAAGCATTTGACAAAGCAGGAATTGTTACAGAAGAGGATTGAAGAGGGACTTGATGAATTTGCAGGAAGTAGCGAAGAAGAAGAAGAAGAAGAAGAAGCTGTGAAAGGTGTTAATGTGGATGAAGAAAATAGTGAAGACGATCAGAGCATTCCAGATATTAATAATGAAAGCGATGATGTGAAAATAAAAGATGATGATGATGATGATGATGATGATAGCGAGGATGAAATAGAAGATAGTGATAATGATGAGGGAAAAGATAGTGTTGACGAGGTCGGTGGTAGCGATGAAGAAGACGGCAGGGCACCCAGAGCTACAAACAAAGCAGAGGCAATGGCAGATATCATGTCACGTATTCTTGGTACAGATGCCACGAAAGCAGCCAGTACTTCATTGACGTCTGAGAAATCAACAAAGAGTGTTGTTCTCAGTAAGACTGTAACTAAGCTCCAACGTTTGCGTGACAGCGAGAGAGAGCGAGATTTAGAATTAAAGAAGAGAAGGCGCGAAAATCGAACCAATAAATTGGCGGCTATGTATACTCCTATGATAACGAATGCGAACGAGTCTATTTCTGAAAGAGCTCACAGACATATAGCCACTAAGGGTGTTGTGGCGTTGTTTAACGCCATAGCTCGACATCAACACGATCAGCTTACTTCGGTAGGCCTTGAAGGAGATAGAAAAGCAGATGCACCGTCCTCATGTAAGGAAGATTTCTTGGAACGGCTAAAGGTGGGCGTATCTGATACAAAGGGTTCTAGACAAGAAACTAGTCGAGAGATGAGAACGTTCGCAGAAAAGAAGAACGAGTCGACGAATAATGGCGGGTGGGCAGCTCTGAAAGACGACTTTATGATGGGGTCAAATAAGTTAAAGGGTTGGGATAACGGAAGTGATGAGGATGAGGATGATAGTATTGAACAAGATGCTGCAGAAATGGAACGCCTCGGAGACTTGAGTAGCGACGATGAAGGCGAAGACAAGGCCATTGCGAAAGAAATTAAACGAAAACGTATTGACAGATCACAAAGCCGGAAGAAAAGTAAAAGAAGGCAGTAGATTTTTGATAGCAATAACCTTTTTCCATATATCTAGATTTTCTATCACGTTCAACAAGTTTAGAAATGTGTAGTCAAAAAGAAAAGTACCCTAAAGGATCTATGTAGATAATTTCAATTGCGTTAATATTTGCAGGAACTTTTCACTGAAAAAAACTATTTTTTCATAGGAGGAGGTACGTGAAAGTACCGTTCTCCCTCATAGGTCTCCAAACGAACATTAGCAATCAAACCCTCCTGCGCAAAACAATTTTGAACTTGCTTCATCCCATCCAGCACAATTGTTCTCGTTCGCTGTTCCGTGCCTTTAGCCCGAATGCTCACATAGCAGTCTTCATCCACTAATCCACTCGTAGTCCAATCCTCCACGCGATTTAAAATCAACTTGGTAGTTTCAGGCGTAGTTCCCCAAATGGCGCACATACGAGACTGGAGTGCATTGAGGGGTATGACCTTTGTCATGCACTGACGGGCAAATATCTCAACCAATGGCATAGTTTAATATGCTGTTAATATATGTACATATATTAATACATTCAGTTTACTTTATGTTGTAACGTGGACTTCCATTCAGTTTGTAGGAATTTATGAACAATGTAAAGTGTATGTTTTGAAGAGAGAGGATGATAAAAGTTAAAAGTTGGAACTTGACTTGTGAAACTTGACAGTGAAACCAAACAACCAACTTGAGCAAAATAGCATCCACACAAAATATGCAGCTTATCACTTATCACTGTTACAAGAGCATAATTGAGTTGTCAAACGATATCCAACATCCATGCCATACAAACTCGACACTCGACAGGATACACACTACACGTACTCCAATGGGATGATCCTATCCTATAGGATAATACATATATATATATATATATATATATATATATATTAATACATTATATTAATACATTGTATGAATGTTATATAATTGCTCTCTAGAGATATCATCATGATAAAATCATCCTCACACGTCATCGTCTTATGCCGTCAAAGATTTCAAAAGAATTATAACAACCACAACATTTCATCATCCATCGTTGCTTCCTCGTTTCATCATCATCATCGAAACAATCGATGTTTTCTTTCTCAAAGTTACCAGCAGTATTGTCGGGGCAGCAGTGCCACAAAATGGTCCATCGAAGCTTTGTTCCGAACTAACAATCCTGCAAAAATATCTTATGCGTCATCATTCCATCGAAGCAATCGTCTGAGGTTTGCTTTTCTCATTCCAAATAATGTGAGGGTTGTCCGGACGATGAATTCCAATGATAATGGGAATGGTGTGAATTCATTTTCGTTATTTATGATGCTTTCACTGCCTTGTATGTTCTTTGCTTCTATGGAACAAACGTTTTCATCGTGTGAAGGGACGGATACTGGTGAGAATAACAAAGATCGTCCACATGTTAAATTTAACGTGAATAAGAATAATGATGGTGATAACGATGCCGGCGTTCAAGAAGATTGGTCGGATTTGGATGGCGAAGCTGACAAGGATACGGATTGTACACTTTGTCTCGGTTTTCGTGAAGGACCGTGTGGAAATTACTGGAGACGTCAAGAGCGATGTATGGACAAATTCAAGAGTGATGAAGACGATCAGCTGAACAGCGGTGATGATAACTCTCCTTCTAATAGCAATAATAGTGAAATAAGAATGCCAGCCTGGGCAGAGCCCTGCGAGAAGCAATTTGTTGCGTGGAACAAATGTTTGCAAAACTATTCAGATTGGTATGAAAGATACTTTAAGGAAGCGGCCGACCAAGAGGTTGAACAGTACGATTTCGATAATGATAAGGAAGGCAATGGCAGATTTAGCCATGAAGAAAATCTAGAGAGTGTTGAAGAAGATGTAGATTCTCAGCAGTCATGGAATAGAAGACTTACAAACTTGGAAAAGGTTATTGAAGAGAACTTCGGTCCAGCAATAGACTTCCCAGATGCCTCTCTACCTCAAATAGTTCTGAACATCAAGAACGGTACTGGTATAGTAATCTTTCCTATGTATGTCAGTCTTGAGGATGTAGATACATCGTTATCCACCTCTGAAAATATAATAATCGGGTATGTCAGAGATGACAAAGGTCAACTTTTAGGCGTTGCGAGAAGAGAAGAATTAGAAACTATTCAAATCAAGGGAGCTTTAGAGTTCGGCGGCATTAATGGATTCACGGATCACATTTCTATCATCGCTGCGTATGAAGGAAAAGATACGCCTTTAATGCGCTACAAGATGAAAATAAAAAATGAAGAGCCTCTATACAAAGTGTAACGGTTCAATACGAAAATCAGCCCTCTCGCCAAACCACATGGAGACGTGTTAAACACTAGTTTATAAACATAGTAGTCTCAAAACTTTTGAGAAGCGCAACATTTTGCTGGGACAATGTGGTTGAAAACGCTACTTAGTATATGTAATACTCGATGCTTCGCAGTATTTTGGACTCGTCAATTGTGTATTATTTTATAATTACGATCTGGATAGATCAAAAATAATGAGCTTGTCATTTTCAGCTCTGTATCGACTTACTACTTACCTTGCATCCCCGTACTATGTCCGCGTATGACTCTTGTCCGTCAATTTTTGTCGCCGTCACACTTTTTAATTTCTCAGATCTTCCAACACGCTCCTTGGCGGCATGATTAATTGCCGACAACAGAGTCTTCATTGGCATCTACATTATGAAATTCGTGAAACTTTTGCCCTTTAGTGGCTTAGTGAAATAGTCGCCTAACATCAACTCTGTCGGACAGTATGATACATTGAGCTCCTAATTATAACTTCTATCTTTCACCCAGAAGTACCTAATGTCAATATGTCTTGAGTTACCTGTACACGAATTTCTCCCGTTTAATTCCATCGCACTTGAAAAAGTTTGTTGCTCTTGATCATATATCCTTGATGTGCCAAGAAAAGAATGAACCATATTTCATACGGCAAATATTTGCTTACACCCACTAACTCTGACTTTGTAGTACTTCTAGTGTTCAGTTTATGCTTGCTTAACTTGCAGTGCAATCCCCCCCCCCCCCCCCCCCCC